>Ga0157363_1000386_pt1 | contig 33393 bp, 34 predicted proteins | sample AttsexASBM1_FD_111477 | JGI IMG/M metagenome (GOLD analysis project Ga0157363, IMG submission 111477) | Fungus gardens microbial communities from leaf cutter ant in Ribeirão Preto, State of São Paulo, Brazil - Atta sexdens ASBM1 | ecosystem: Host-associated > Fungi > Mycelium > Unclassified ... | reverse complement strand
TTAAAAATCTGTATATTTAGACTTAGGCGAAATATTATTGTTGTTCGGAAAGTTCTGTTTTCAATAGACAGCGACAGCAAAATGATCTTCAATCCGATCTCGTTGGAGCTCTTGTATGTACATTATTATTAGTCTTGTAAAGGTATACTTGTACTAAAATGGCAACATCGATCGTGACTTGAATGGCACCGCACACCTGAAATTGCACGGGAGTATCTCTCAAAATAAAGTAACATGTTTTGAAAATATCTCCCACGGTCCACATTGCCACCATCGCTATGCTAAAATTACAGTAAAATATTAATTAAATATATATGCATAGTTTACGTAGTTTCTTTTTTTTTCTGTATAATATCTAATCCTCACCTCATTCCTACAGTTGACTTGTTCGACGAATTGCGAAGAAATTGAGGAACTCCTAGCATAGCTTCTATCAATACTGCTAAGAATCCAACAATTTCAATAAATATCGGTATATCCAGAAATAAATATGTTATCACACCACCTGTGCCAGCGAACAAAATCATGAAACCCAAGTAGGACTTGAAATCTGTCCACTTCCAAAAGAATCTAGCATCCAAATCTGCAAAGTATAAAAATTCGCTACCTATAAATGCAGATATTTATATGTATATACAAATCAGTATCTATATATATTTGCAATAATAAGATATATTCACCTGTAAGTACACGCTCTTTTGCTTTGATTATCTGCGTTCTGTTTTGTACATTAATGCAAAGTTTAATCATAACAAACATTGCCAGAATCATAAGTATACTTTGTAACAAAAGCGGAAGTTCATAATGTTTGCCAAACCTGTAAAGAGAATGTATAGTATCAGTACTTAGAGACACATGATCTCCATGATATCATAGAGACACATCAATGATATATTTTTGTCATCATATAATAATAAACATGTATTGACTCTCTATAGAGTAAAGATTTAAAGACCCAAATGATTGATCAACTTTTGAATTATTTTGTCGATTCAGTCTCAAATTTAAATATATATAGAATAAGTAAAAAAATGTTTCAGGTCATACAACTGAACAATCATCCTATACTTAAGTGTTGAAAGAGTAACTAGTAGTTTCAAATTATTTGAAGCCTAAAAACTCTTTGAAAAACAATTGTCCTTTATTCAGGTGGTCTAGGGTTAAAATGGAAATTCAATTCAATGGGAATTCAATCTGTGAAAACATGAAGACATGCAAAATATCAGAACATTATTAAAATATTATATACATAATATTTATAAGAATACAATATAAGAATAATATATGAATAATATATTAAATTATATTAAGCAGTAAAAGTTTTTGTGGAGTCTGTTAGAAAAGGAAACATGACAAATAGTATGCTTTCCAAAAAGCGATACAAGTGAAACAATGTGATACAATGGATCATTATATTCTTGTTTACCAATGTTAAATGTCAAAGATGATGTAATCACTGTGTCCCTTGTGGATTGGAAGACACACACATGTCATCTTCGTTTAACATTGGCAAACAACAAGGATGTAATGATCCAATGTGTCCACAAGGTACAGTCAACACGATGCTACAAACGTTTGAAGCGTTTCTTTAATTGGTCAATTTGTAAAATTCTTTCTTCTAATTGATCTATTAAACGCTTTAAAACATTTGTAGTAAGACTTTGACCACAACCACAGTGTCATTTGTATCGCTTGTTGGAAGACACATCATGTCTCTGGCAGGTACAAACCAGAATAGTATACGAAGCGTGTTGGCGATCAGGAGAGTAAGGCAAACGTAAAGAGAGAATCCTTCAGCATCTTCCTTCCTTTTGATTTCCTTGTATTGCGGTACATAAGGTACAACTGCGCCAAAGATCAATGCACAGGATGCGATCCAACCGGCTAGATTCTTCAGGTTCAACTCGTACGTGTCGTCCATCGTCATAGGCCTTCGTTTCTAACATACCGTGTACTCCGCCGTCGATCTATCGCATCGAGAAGAGACGTTAATTATACGTGCGAACAATTAACGAGATAATCGTACGTGTGATAATAATTTACGTTTTTAGGTTACAAGCCGGCCATTCATCGTTATATCGCTGATACGTGCCACATGAACACGTATCCATATTCAAATGTCAGCTGGACGTTGGTAGGCCGAATTTACTCGCAATATATGTTGAGATAAATATATGTCACTGCATCATATCAAATTTCGTCCCTTGATACAATGTTTACATTCGATACAGCTCGAGACAAAGAGCGTATTTTTATTTATTTCTATTTTCGTACATTTTCCAACCGCGTCAACATGCGAGACATTTCGCGAGTGACCAATAGAGGTCATCACAAAGCTCGAATTTTTAAATTTTTTTATATTGTGCAAATAATACTAAATAAATAATAAGCATTGAATCAGTGCTGTTCCCAAGATTTCTAACTCTGACACTGATATCAGTATTTATGCTTATTACTTTTTTTTTTCTATTCAGCTTGAAGAAGAAAGAAATATACGTCGAGTCATAATTGTTCAAATCTTTATAAATCTTGAAAGCATTGAAATAAATAAATATAAATATTCCAGGCATAATGAGAATTAATGTTTAAAAGATACATGTCATAAAGATAATATGCAAAATTTAATAAAAATATTTTTTACCAACTAAGTACCTATAATCAATATGAAAGAAAATATACTTATCATTTGTTGATATTAACACGTTAATGCATAAAAATCTGCATAAATATATAATTAATTAGATAAATAAAAATAATTTCATGTTAACTTGCAAAATATCAAAATAATTATAAAATGTGTAATCCGTATATAAATTATAATTATATAAAATTTCAAAACGACAAAAATTATCATTATTAAGATTATGTACATTCGGTAATAGAGTTTTTCAATTATCTTCGGAACCACCAAATCTTCTCAGACTGATAAAAATATGTAAATCGTTTGTCATTGAATATTCTCTATTTATACAATTTTTCTAAAAATAACAATTAGCCGAAAATAGAAGTTAAAGAAATTGTAGTGTAAAATGTAAAATGTAGATCAACGACGATTACAATTCGTATTATTGTTGATGACACCGTAAACAGAATATAATATAATATGTTTCATTTCAATTATTCGGTAAACTGATAACGATAGGCATACATGTTTTTCTCTTTTTATCATATAATTGACGTACTCGGTTCGACGTCGAGCAAGTGAAACGAGTGTAATGAACGCGGCCAAGTGCTCGACCGAGCAATCGCGATTCATCAACAGGCCGACCCGAGCGACCCGGAGTGTTGGTCGGGATTAAACGGATTAATTCATTTGTGCCACCCGCCGTGGCAAAGCGAGGCCCGCGAGCAATCAAGTATGTTCATTGAATTAGCTCGGGAGAAGGGAAAACACGCCGTTACATCCCGTTAATTGCAGTCGCAAAACACGTAACACTTTTTTACAGGTACAATTACAAGGCATAATACCAAATAAAACAATAACAATATTGTACGGATACATATTTAACTGCAGCAAGATTGAAAAAAGGTAATTTGTTACCTTCTAGATATATAAATATTTTGTAAAAAATTATGCACGATATATAATTATATATATTGAATGCAGATGCAGTGGCTAGCCTTAGTAATTTGCCTTTATGCTGGAGTAGCCAGTGCACGTACAGAGGAGGATCAGCAGACATCAAGTGCAAGTGGAGTCTCGAATTCTCTTCCAGAACAGTGTTTTTACAGACACCCGATAGATTGTCCGACCTCGGATTCAAGATGTCTCTGTAAGAGGATCACTCTTGCAAATGTACCTGAGGGAAATGCCGCGCTTTGCTGTAATACAGATCAACAAAGTCTAGAAGATGGTCTCTCTTGCATAGGTAAGAATTGTAATGCAAGAACTTTTTCTTTTAATTTATCCAATAGTATATATATTCAAGTATTTTCGCTACTGTGTCTTAGGATTTCAACATTCAAATATAAGTTACGTTCACATACGTAACGCGACATTGGATGTATTTAATGTAAGTGAAGTTCGTTGGAGGATGCTGAAATCTTTGGCCATAACCGATGGCAAGATTAATCGACTACGAGGGCAGTTTCGCATGATGACACCCATACAATGTCTGAATCTCTCAAATAATGAGCTGCGCGAGGTAGAGAATAATTCGCTGACACGTTTGGTGCAACTCACTACGTTGGATCTGTCTTATAATAAACTCACTTACCTTCCAGCTTTAAATACGATGAATGGCCGAGAATTCTGGTTAGACATCTCTGGTAAACAAGCTGCTGTTCAATCTTGTTATCTTAATTAAACATATACTTATTAACATTTTTTTTTTCTATAGGAACGAATAAACTTTCGTGTCATGACGTATATCATTATATCAATAAAACTGGCGAAAAGCAAATCACATTTAATCGCGAGAACGAGACAGTGTGTTCTTCCATGGCAACATGGCATTGGTTTAATACTACTGAACAAGTGCCTCTTTCGCAGGTTCTTTATCTCAGTTTGGTATGTTTTAACAAATGTAACATTCTTGTATAAAATTTTATATATAAGATATAATTAGAATTAATCTTGATCTTTTTAGTTGCAAACAGAATGTCCGAAAGGTGATACCTGGCAATGTCAGTGTGATATTAGAAGACTAGACATTATCGAAGGTAAACCACCTACACACGCTGTAAGTGTAGATTGCAGTGGAATGCAGCTGACGGAGCTACCCGAAAAATTACCGCAAAACACTATAGCCCTGAACATTTCCTATAATAATGTATGCGCGACATGTTCGATAAGGTTCTATATTATTTATCGCGTATGGACTTTATAATGCAAATTTTCTCTGAATTTTTCTTTTAGATTACAGTTTTAGATGATCTCAGTACTAATCCATGTTACGAGGATCTACGAGAGTTTTATGCGGATTATAATAATATCTCATCGATAAATAAATTGGAAGGTTCTAAATTTCTGGATAATTATGCTATCTTGAGTTTACGGTACAATAAAATTAAAGTAGTAAGTAAAGTCAGTAAAGAAATATATATTTAATTCTTCGATGATATCCAATGTATTAACATATCTTAATTATAATATGTTTAGCTGCCAACATACATATTAAGTCCAAGCGCACATCATAAGAACTTCTTGAGCTCGAGAAATTTGGTCAGATTAGGAGGCAACAAGTTGCATTGTGATTGTAATACTGCTAAACATTTAAAGGTATAGTATAACGTTTATAAAAAAGAAACAGATAAGTATAAGATATAATATTAAAGGATTTTTTTTTACTTTTCGTTTCAGGCGTGGTTACAAACGCGGATATTGGACTCTGATGAAGTAATGTGCGAAAATGTAAAGGAAAAAGTTGTAGATCTAGAGCCATCGAAAATGTGCGTGTATCCGGGAGATTGGACGGACTATATATATTATATTATCGCTACCGAAGTGATACTTTTAATAGGCTTGATTGCCAAAGTGTCTTACGATTACTGGGTGTTCAAAACGGCAGGATATCTTCCATGGCCAGCGAATAAAATGCCAAAATTGCCATGCGATTGGTTATTTGAAACATAGATTGCATAAGTAGGTATAATGAGAATTCCTAACGTGCAATGAAATTGTGCAATAAAAATATACAGTTAGGATACATTAAAAGTGCCTTTGTAATGCGTCTGGATTTTCTATCAAATGTCCAGCACTTAGACAATATTTCCTAGATCTTCTAGAACGGAATTTCAAAGTAATCTCTGTACATATGCCATGACAAATATTTTATAAAATTCATATTATTGTTAAAACATTATTGTTAAGGAATGTGTTATATATAATTTTATAAACAATTATAGATTTATAAATTTTATATGTAAGTATTGATACAATAAATTATTTACAAACAATTTCTAAATCTTTTGTACGCAGATCTTTTTAAAAAATATTTTACTTTTTATAAAAAGACCCTATTACCACCCACTTATTTCACATTTAAAAAAAAAACGAATATTATATTTACACTTACATTTCTTTCTCCAACTCTGACTTCTTTTTGACGCATGATTTCTGTTTACGTTTATACGTAGGCACGGTTAATATTTTTTCACGCATGGGTGCCGTATGCTCGAGCTTACGTCGTTCTTTCTTACTGTGCTTCTTCATGGCTAACATGTAATCCGGTACGTCGCATCCGGAGGCTCGCAAAACCGCCGCAATACTAAGAAACGAGAAAACGTTTTATGTTTCAATAAATAATATTGGGTTGTCCGAAAAGTTTGTGCCGACTAATATATCTATATAATTTAATAAATGTATACTAAAAAAAATCTTCTGCGTTTCAATTTTCCTTCAAACTCGGTACGAACTTTCCGGACAACCCAATATTATTTATTGAAACATATACAGGTATACATATATGAAAGAAGAGTCAATATATACCTCCGTAAATTCACCGTATCTTGTTGAGTGAAAAACGTTACTGCCTTTCCCTTGTGACCGGCACGACCAGTACGACCTGTTTCGGAAAACGTAAGATGTTTAAGTAAGAAATAGCTTGACAGATCATTCTATTTCTTTGAATGTACTCTTGGAATATGAAAATACTGTGATATAATGGCAAGATAGTATCTTAGTGAATGATAATGTCCATTCTTTACATTCATCATGTTATATTTATCTCCATTCTATACGAGAGCATGACCTTTTTCTATTGTTAGCAACATACAATACAATAATAGCTTACACAATACCAAAAGAGAAGAAAGGTTACTATTTTTAGCCGAACATATTTTAACAATAAGAAGGAAGGAAAAGAAGAATGGTTAAAAACAGTTGTCAAAGAAATAGAACAGCTCTATTTTGTGGGTTTACTGACCAATACATACCTATTCTGTGAATGTAAGAAATGGCGGATGGGGGAAAATCATAATTTATAACAAGATTTACGCCTTTAAAATCTATACCTCTGCCCATTAATTCTGTGCAGATCAAAACCCAAATCTTTCCTTCTCTAAAGCAACGCACAGTATTGTCTCGCTAGAGGAATATAATGATTAATGTACAATTAGATAGATTGCGCGAAATAATCTTTTTTTTATCATACCTGTGTCATTGTTCTGTCAGCGTGAATAACATCCACATTAATTCCATCATATATAAGCTCATTAAAAAGTTCTTGAGCCCTCTCTTTGCTTTGTACAAATACTAAGACCGGTGGTGATATACCCTTTATAGATAATTAGAAACACATTTAATCACAATATAAAAAAATAAATAAAACATTCCAAATAAATTGTCCTACCTTTTGAATAATGTTTCTAAATTCCACTAATTTACCTCTTTCGCTTCCAACAAAAAGAAGCTTCTGATCTACCAAATCTGCAGCTGCATTTCTATACAAAATAAAAAGGAAACATAATTATTTAAAATTTCCATGGTTATTACAAAATTTATCAAGACACACAAACTCATACCTTTGTCCAACTGTTACTGTTATAAGACCCTTCATATTACAACGGCACCACTTTGACACTGCTGGAGTATTTGTCGCACTGAACATACTGCGACGTAAATTTGTACTAACACAGGCCTTTGTAATCTCTTCTAATTGCTCTCTAAAACCACGTATTCCTTCCTCGAAAAGTTTATCGGCTTCATCCACAATCAACCATTCAACACTATAAAAACAGAATAAGAATATTATTGTGCTTAAGTGATTTTAATCAATATATTGTAATTATAAAAAACGTACTTATTTAATGAAATGGCTGGAGGATCTTGATTTAAGAGAAATACTAATCGCTTTGGTGTAGTAATTAAAATATCTGGAACAGAAATAATAAATTTAATTTAAGATCATATTAAAATTTTCACACTAGCTAACTCACCAAACTTTTGCGAGCTTGAAGGCCCATATTTAGTAAGAGCCTGATTCACTTTACTAATTATATGAATTCTAAAGTCACAGCCGTCACTCAATTTCAAACATTCCCTATAAGTCTGTTTGGCTAACTCCCTTGTAGGATTTAGAATAACAGCGCGAAAGCCCTTCTTTTGTGGTCCTCGTAAACTATGAATGATTGGTAACAAAAATGCTGCAGTTTTCCCAGATCCTGTCGGGGCACAAGCCAGTATCTGTCTACCCTGTCATTGAAAAAAAAACTTATTAAAACAATACTTGTTAAAAATATTTTTATTACACAGCTTATTATAGAAATTCACTTACCTCTAACATAATTGGCATTGCTTGCATCTGTATTGGTGTTGGATACAAGTATCCACTGTTTTTCATATTATTTAACAAATTTTCTGACACCTGATAGTTAGTTTTTAATTCATTAAATTCTAATATTAATCTAGGTACATGATTGCCTGTGATTGAAATACGATTCATGTTCCTCAGATGGTTTATCTGAAAAATTAAAGATATTTTAGATATGTTAAAAAATATTTTTTTACATTTATATTAGGCCTATTATTTCGAAGATTACAAAGAATTCAAATTTCCAAAATTAACTCTAAATCTTCTAAGTTTAAAGTATTTGGGAACTTCACACAAAGTATCGAAAATATGAATTCTCAAATTTTGTGAAAAGTAACAGCTGTAATTTGTAATTTCACTACAGAATATCAAACCTTTTCTTGTTCCAGTTTTAATATCTTGTCAGCAGTTGTGACTTTTTTACGTTTTTTAACTGGAACACTTCCATTTTTCGGTATCGATAATCCATTCAGTAATGTTATTTCATCAACATCTTCGTTTTCATCTTTATATTTTCTTTTTGCTTTGCTTTCTACAGGCTCTAATACTTCGTCTTTTATTTTTTCAACTGTATTGTTTATTTCGACTTCATTTTTACTTGGTTTCACAATCTAGCAAAATATAATTTTAAATGAGCACATGAAAAATATATCCTTTAAGGATTGAATAATTGATTACCTGAAATCTTTCTGCATCTTTTCGAAAGCGTTTTACATCAAATTTAGCACCGATTGCAAGCTTTTTGAAAAGATCGTGAGCATCCATAATGTTAATATATAAAAATTGTTTACAAAATTAAGTCACATAGACTACGTGTAAACTCGCGTGCTTGCAGAATAATCGGGAACAATAAGCAAAGTTGGCGTATATTCAAATGATTAGTATCAGAGGTATTTGAGGTTAGAAAATATGTAGATAAGGAAGGAAATACGAAAAAGGGACATCTACTAGAATTGATGAGAAACTAACAAATTAAAAATCGATAAAAAGATATATCGATAATGAAGAAAGAAAGATGGCGAAAAATTTATATATTTTTGAAGGTTGATTTTTTTATTGAGAATAGAAGCATGTTATTAACTCTGCTATTTTTAAGTTTATTTTTTTTAATGAAACCTCATACAAAACATTTCGACTTCTTTTTTTTTATAAAAAACTGTTTTCTTTTGAATTGTATTTTATATATGTTATACTTAAAGGTGATAATAGAGAGGACGTCTTTCATATAAGGTCCCATGGTGTAATGGTTAGCACTCTGGACTTTGAATCCAGCGATCCGAGTTCAAATCTCGGTGGGACCTGATTGAAATTTTATTTTTTTATTTTCTAATAATTAATATTTTCTTTTATTATTCACTTATAAAGGTAAATATATCGACATTGAAATGTGTAGTTCATATGTGTAGTAAGTTCTGTTAAAACATCGAGATGCAGTTTTATATATTTCACGTATTTATCTTGTCCTTAACCTAATCTTAACCTAACCTAACTTGTATCTCCTTTTTATTTGCTCGTTGCGAATAGTTGCTGCTAATAGAAAGGCAATATAATGTAATTTGTGTAAATCACATGTTAAAATATTTTCAAAAAATTTAGTTAATTGCGAGTTAAAGGTGATGGCTGAACAAAGCGACGTGGTAGTCATCAAGGCGAAGCCTGTTCGCAAAGTTTTCAAAGCTCCCACGAGAGTCAGCAAAATTCCCGAGGAACTTTTGAACGATCCTCTATTGAATTCTGCCATAGCCGCTTTACCCACGAATTATAATTTTGAGATACACAAGACTATATGGAGAATCAGAGAAGCCAAGGCAAAGCGAGTAGTTCTCCAAATGCCAGAAGGTCTTCTGATATATGCTACAACTGTAGCTGACATCATTGAAGATTTTACTGAAGCAGAAACTGTTATTATGGCTGATGTCACTTATGGTAATTGAATGAGTCAATCCAATGCTTTCACTATTTTATAATATCCTTTTATTATAGGAGCATGCTGTGTAGATGATTATACGACACGAGCATTGGATGCAGATTTTCTAGTCCACTATGGACACTCGTGTCTTATACCAGTAGATCAGACTGCTGGTATCAAAGTACTTTATGTGTTTGTTAATATAAAAATTGATATTTCGCATTGCGTGGACTGCTTGAAAGTAACTCTACCAATTACCACAAAGATAGCACTAGTTAGTACAATACAGTTTGCTACAACAGTACAAGCGGTAGCAGCAGAATTGAGAAGAGAAGGATATGAAATCTCAGTGCCACAAAGCAAGCCACTTAGTCCTGGAGAAGTACAATACATTCTTTAATATATTTAATCATTAATATGATACAATAAATAAATAGGCAACGGCTTTTAAAGATTTTAGGATGTACAGCACCACAGGTTCGCTGCGCTGATGCAGTGATGTACATAGGGGATGGTCGATTCCATTTAGAAGCTGTTATGATTGCTAATCCTAAGCTAAGAGCGTTCAAGTATGATCCATATGCAAAGAAATTAACCGAAGAGTTTTATGATCATGAAAGAATGTTGAAGACTAGACACGAGGCGATACAACGTGCTGTCAAAACCGACAAATATGCTTTAGTGCTTAGCACTTTAGGCAGACAGGGCAGTCCTCGTGTATTGAAAACTCTGCAAAATAGAATTGAGGCTTTAGGAAAGGAGAATGTAGTGATATTACTATCGGAAATATTCCCGGATAAAATCAAGCTATTCAAAGACGTTGAAGCTTTTATACAAGTACGATCTCTCATGAGATAAACATCAGTTTTCAAAAATTTACTCGTCTTTCTCTTCCTTTATTAATATTTTTACGTTTAATTTATTTTATATTATTGTATTTAATTTATGAGAAGTGTGTAGGAAAATATTTAAAAATATATATACATATTTGGAGGAAATATATAACTTCAAAAAGAGCTGAAAAAAAAAAATATTTGATCGAGTTATAGTTAATATATAGTTCAAAAAATTTATGTATGTTAAACTATATCAATAAATTTTATTCAAGATTGCGTGTCCACGATTGAGCATTGACTGGGGTGTCGCATTTGAGAAACCATTTCTCACACCCTATGAAGGCGCTGTCGCTCTTAGAATGGCAGAGTTCGATAAGGATCGACCTTATCCCATGGATTTCTATGCTACGATCAGCCTTGGACCGTGGACCGCTAATCACAAGGAATCTGAATTGGAAAAAACTGATGCTTGTTGTGGTAAATGTAAAATGGACAAATAAAGAATAGACAAATAAAAATGCAATTTAAATTTGTTATGAAATTGTCAACCTGTTAAATTAAATGTAAATATTTCTCCTTGTCCTATCATGATTGCTTAGTTTGTCTTTTTTAATAAGTTGCTCAATTTGCTTTTTAATAAGTTTTTCGTTAGATGTTGATATAAATTCGAGCAGGTGCATTTGAAGTCTGTCTATATTAAACCCCCGTCATCCCTAAGTTGTTGCTAGCAGAGCGATAATGGGTAGATAGGAGGGTCCGCGTGGGCGAATTACGTCATACGCCCACCTGTAGCCCGCTCACACGTAGACACCGGAATATAAAGGGTGTGCAAAGCGCGGCATAACACTTGTTCGTATTCGTTTTTTTCCACTCGCTTTTTATTATTTAAAAACAAACTTTAGATATGTAAATTGAACATATTTAGTTACAATATTGATTATTCCAACTTATTTACAGAACATCTCGACAAGATCGTAAAAAGTTTTATGGAAAAAAGATGTGAATAGCTAAGTTATAATTAATTTCTATAAATTAAAACATTTTCAATCGGAAAGTATTTTTTTGAATATCGAAATATTTGTTACTTCGTATTATTAGAGAATATAGTGTACGAGGATAAAACAATGATATATCGAATACATGACGAGATTACTGATGTAGATAAAAGAAAAGAGCACAGAGTACATGATAAAATATCGGGGGTGGAAGGCGGCGCCGGCCGCACCCCGGCGTCGCAACGTCAGTCGTTGTTCCAGCGTGGCTCAACAAGTACACGCGGTGCTTAGTACACGGTTTGAAATTTTGGAAAATCTATGACGTGACTTGTCATACAGTTATTCGATGTTAAAATGTATTAAATCGATGAAATATACAGCACGAATTGTGAAAATACGATTATAGGTCATTTTTAACATCGATTAGTCAACGATCTGATCAATATTGGTAAGAAGTAATAGAAAATGTCAATGCATCAATTCTGTATCTTCAATTTGTTAATATATTTTTATTCTGATTCTCTTTTTGCTTACAATTTGGAGACAAATATAAAAAGGTATATAGATATAGAAAGATATGTGTCCTTGGCGGAAAAATATTTTTACGAAAAAGTAGCTCTACTGAAAAAAATCACGTCATAAAGTTACACAACGAAATCATGCAATTAAGATAAGTAAATCACGTAACAGATTATTCCAAATCAGTAAATAAGTTTTTTTCAGTAGGGACAGAAAAACTACATAGATTGAGACAACCCTGGTGAAAATTTTTCTCATAATTTTTATACGAATTTTTATACGAATTGGAACATTTTTCAGAAATACTCAGAAATATTCGAAAAGTTTACATCTTCTCTCAGAATTTTTTTATATAAGTGAATTCTGAAATATTCTTTTCTCTTCAGAAATATTCTGAAATTTCTCATCCCATAATTTTTAAAAAATATTTTAAAATTTTTTAAATTTTATAACATTTCAGAAATTATACTTATTTAAAAAAATCTTAGATATCTTACAATATTTTATAATTGATGTATATGAAAAATTCTGAGAAAAGATGGAAATTTTCTGTTCTAATTCGTATAAAAAAATGTTAGAAAGTTATAAAATTATAAAATTATATAGAAATTCTGAAAAATTATATAAAAATTCTGAGAAAAATTTTCACCAGGGAAGATCTTAAAAATTTTTAATTTTTCATAGATATTTATAGCGAAACGTAGAATATGCATGAGATTTATTTGAGAACAAAGAATTTCTTAATTAAAAAAATAAGACGGCCCATTACAAATAATATCTATGGAAAACTAAAAATTTCTAAGATCTTGTTTCACTCTATGTTATAGTTTTTCATAAAAACTTTTCCGCCAGAGTTTGAAGATGAGAAGAGGAATCTGTTTTAAAATTGTGACCGATGAAATTTAATTATTACTTCATTAGAAGGAAGGACTATACTATGCGGTCTAAAGTGACAAATGAGAACACTTGGGCTACAGAATCGAAACAGAGAAGTAAGAACCTGCGACGAACGACAAGAAAAACGGAATCTTTATCGAAACCTTCCAAAGGAAATACAGCATGGGAGAGAACTCTCAGGAGGCTGGAAAGCAATGAACGCGAGCGTATGCGGATGCACTGTATGAACGATGCGTTCCAGGTGCATACAAAGCTACTGTTATACAATACATTATATCTAAAATATAAAACTAATAGAATCTTAACAAATATTTGTTTTTGATATTTTTTGAAAAAATCTTTTTCTAATCATATACGCAATATACATTTTTTTCATTTTGTAAGACTTCATTTTAATGAATTTATCTTATAGTCCTTACGCGAAGTAATCCCGCATGTTACCAAAGAGAAGCGGCTCTCAAAAATGGAGACATTAACACTGGCTAAAAATTATATAGTGGCTCTTACGGACGTAATTTGCGCCATGAGAAGCGAGGAGCGGTCAGAGGATCAGCAAAGCAGCAGCTCTGAACGTCAAGATTCGTCGAACAACGAACAACGATTGGAATCGACTACTGTTTGTGTAAACATTCCTGTTGCCTCCAGATCCTGCAGTTCGGAGACTCAACATTTTTATCAAAACAAACATTCGCGATGGGAGAAAGACCAGGATAATATTACAGGCCTCTGAAAAATTACGGCGCTAAACGATACTGGGATGAATGACGAATTGAAATTTCTTTAACGGCATTTCGACTAGTCTTCCTTTCTTTAATCGTGCATATATTTATGCCTTAAAAAACTCCAATATTCGTACACACTTGTGCAAGTCTTATTAAAATTAACAATGTATCTTATGACTGATGTAAGTAATCTAAGAAAATACTAACTGTTTGTGCCAAAGAAAGATAGTATTCATCGCAGAAACGAATAATATAATAGAGAATATTATATTATAGATAGTTAGTAATATTATAGCATTTGATTTCATAGAACATTATATTATATTATAGAACATTATATTATATTAGTTTTCGATAATAAATAATGTAAAGAAATAATTATTTAAAGAAATGTTATATATTAATGTATCAATGTTCGTATATGATATGTGATGAAGAGATTTAACAAATTACTAAAGTTTCGTACGTTTTTGCAAATAACAAATGAGTTACAAAACTGTAAAATCTTATTACTTATTTGTGTTATAAATCATTTTGTAAGAAATTTACATTTTTTTATTCTTTATTAGTTTATGTGATACGTATTATTATAAGGTATATACAATGACAAATGGGCTAATTGTAATAAATAATTATATATTTATTATACATATAAAGTATATGTGTTATAATATATAAATTCAAATGAATAAATTAAATTATATATTTGAGAAACTTTGGATTCAAGTTTTATATTAATAATCTTCTATACTCCTTTTATATGGAGATATGACATTGTGTTTTTCAATACTTTGCAATGATATAATTACGTAATAAACAATTATTTTATCTTTTATATCAGGCCTAATATCCAAAACTCGATGAGTCGAAATGCTTCCACTTGTCTGTCGTTGTAGAGCGAGGTGGAGCATAAATAACAATGAGGAGATTAGACGCCAGAATATTTTATATAATATACAAATTACGTCAGCCTATCACCGAATGAAATAGGCTGTGTCGTCAAATCTTGTAAATTGACTAGCACCGCTGTTTTTGTTTCCGAAAATTTCGGAATACATATCAATCGTACTGCATGCCCTTCGTCAGCTATATATGATATACATGAATTATTCGTCATGAACAAAAATTGATTGATGAATCAGATAAAAAAAAATACCTACCTGTAACTAATTTTGTATCGTATTCATCCATGTTTCCAGCGAAATATATATCTGGCCATTCGTTGATAACGAATGGATCATTTTTGAAAAACGGATAAATTGGAAGTGTGTCGGGACCGGTTGGAGCATAATGCCTCCAGATCAATGTACGCTCCAACCATTCCAATGAAGATAGGGGGGATAATCCAGCGATTTTCATAATATCCATGATTGGTCCGCCGCAAGAACCAGCTACGACACGACCTCCAATATTAGCGATCCAAGGATTAGTCGCACCATGCATGCTTTTAAACCTGTATTACATCTAAACTGTATTATCTAAAGTTTGAAGCAAAGCTTAAATATATCCTGACTATTACCTGACCGATTTTTCTAAAGTACATGGATGAAAAGGCTGCTGAGGCATGCTATAATTGCAAGTGGGATCAAACTCTCCCGGCATTAGAACAACGCAACAGTAATTAAGAATATTGCTGAGAAAAGTATCAAGTTTATGCATTGCTATTACATCTTCTTTGATTTTAAGCTGGTCGTGCGATTTGATTTCATGATAGCCTTTGAGACTGAATATTTTTGTAGAACTACGGATGGAGTTTCCTATGCAATTATTTATACATGATTTAATATCACTAGTTAGAAAATATGGACGGTTTAGTATTCGTACCAGCGATAATGACTTTAGCAATTGCAGCTTCTTCTTTTTGAACATTAGTACATCCCGCCATTCCAGTTATCCATTCTGAAAGTAAATCTAAGCTGAACTCGTCCGTGTTATTAACGAGATCTAATCCAGATATTAGCAGAATTTTTCCATCTTCTACCAATGAGCTGCTCATACTGGAAGGCTTCAGGTAGTATCCTGGAAAACACCAATCCTCTACCTACGAGCAAAGTTCAACATGAACAAGCTGGAATCTTGTCTATAGCCATAATTATGTAAATATATACCAAAAATGTTCCATTTTCTAATTCATGTCCAAGTATTGCACAGACGAGCCCTGTGACTACTTCCTGTATATCCATGTGATTTCCTACTAATTTTACACGTAACATTTCATCCTCCAAAAATAATTGGTCGTCAACTGATGCATAATTATTACTCGGTTGAGCTTCCAGCTGAAGCTCCTTGCTGAGGTCGCGTAGAAGGGAAGGTTTCAGCTTCTGATCTTTATAAAGTACTCCTATCAGAATATAAGACCTTCCTGAGCTTTCCAAGGTCAGATGTGAAACTTCTACATGTTGATAGTCGGCTACAATATACATAAACTATAAATAACGTATGTAGAAACAAATTCTGAGTGTATAAATATGGCTTACTCCATTTCAGTTTCGCTCTGTGTAATGTGTCTTCCCGCAAATCATTCAGTCTCGCTGTATATATATTGAGAGAATCATCGTTGTATTTTCTTTCTGTTAATTTAAATCTGCCGAGGTCTTTGAAGGAGACAATCTTCCGCTCGTATTCGCTGGAATCATCGACCTTCATTCCAACTTTAATTCGTTTCTGAAAATTTTCAAAGTACAATAAAATGGAAACATATTAAAGACAATTGTAAAAAAAAAAGAATGTTTGGAGGAGTATACCTATTATTATATTGCTTTTCATTGTTTTCCACGTGTGAAAAAACACCTGCGTTTTAAAAGAAACATGATCACGCTATCATTGTGCACTATGAAGTGTAGAAAGTGTCATCCCATCCAACCTCATTTATAATAAAGTAGCGAACCTCAAGGAGGAGAAGAAATACTTCTTATCTTCATAAAAAATGCTGGAATTTCGATTTGCAAAAATAATAGGTGAGAAATTCGCAAGCGTGGCGACAACAACATTTGATATCTTTGGTGGAAATTTTTTTTAGGATTTTTATACGAACTGGAATAATTTCAGTAGTTTCAGAAATATTCGGAAAGTCTCTACAATTTTTCTTAGAATTTTTCATGTACATATATATAAGGAAAAGCGTCTGGCAAAATTCGTTGCGCGTCTTGCGCCCTATGACCATCATTGGAATCGCATGTACACCCTACGATCCTACCTACACTCCGGAACATTCGTTCGTGCACCATCTGGTTTGTGTCAGGTGAAAGTGGTTCACATCGACGTAGCGGTCTCAGGTTTCAGTCTTCTGCACTAGACTCGACGTAGCGAAAAACGTCTTCTGTTTTCACTCATCTCTTCTCCATTGTTAGGAAATGATACCAAACTGTCTCAGGAACGTCGCCGTGCAGTCGTCGAGACGAAATGTAAGTGCACCGAAGCATGACCTCTAAACACGCCGCGTCGTGTTTTCCGTGTCAGGGTCTCGTTACGAATCCCAGACACTCTTACTTGCGACACCGTATTTCATGAGTCTTCTTCTTTCCTCAATATCCCGCATATTCGCCAGTTTGGAAGCTGGAACGAGGTAATTATCATTCTCGCGATTCGGTTGTGCTGCGGTTTGCTGCCGCATTATGTTTGCTTTGAACTTGATGTTAACACGAAAACGCAGAATTTTGAGTTTTCCAAGAAACATAACCACTGATTCACAAGATAATGTAAATTTCACGCTGTCGCACGTGCTACAATTATACTTGTAATATGTTTTTACATTGCTACAGATACTAATTAGATACTGTTTCTAGGTGGCTTCGTTTTTCTTGAGCAAGAAGAATAATTATGCCACTGAAGCCTCCTTCGAGACCAAACCTTTTCGTTTACACAAATTGGATCATGGTCCATCCACTCAGGTTACAGTGACTCGGGATGATGCTATTGAACTATTTAAACAGCTACATACGATACGTCGTATGGAAACAGTTGCTGGCAACTTGTACAAAGAGAAGATCATTCGGGGTTTCTGTCACTTGTATTCTGGACAAGTAAAGACCATTTGTATCTTTTCAAATATTTTCAAAATATTTATTTGATTCAGAAATACTTTAATTTTTGTTGCTTTTCCTTTGCAGGAAGCTTGTGCAGTTGGCATGAAAGCTGCGATGAGACCTCAGGATGCTGTAATCACAGCTTATCGCGCACACGGATGGACTTATTTAATGGGCATTGATGTATTCGGCGTTTTTGCAGAACTCACAGGCAGACAAGGTGGCAATGCCAAAGGCAAGGGTGGCTCCATGCATATGTACTCTAAGAACTTTTATGGAGGAAATGGCATTGTTGGCGCTCAGGTTTGCATTAGTCTTAAAATTCAATTTAATACCATTAATATTACAATTTTTTAAAATATTTTAACATCATCACAATTAGGTGCCATTGGGAGTTGGAATCGCTTTTGCACAAAAATACTTGAATAATGGTGGAGTCTGTTTAACATTGTATGGCGACGGCGCGGCCAATCAGGGTCAGGTGTTCGAGGTATATAATATGGCTAAACTGTGGGATGTACCTTGCATCTTTGTTTGCGAGAATAATGGATACGGAATGGGTACCAGCGTGGAACGTGCTGCAGCAAGCACGGAGTATTATACCAGAGGCGACTATATTCCTGGAATATGGGTATGTTAATCTATTTTAAAAGATTCGTATTTTGTTAAGGTAAAGAGATTTATGATAAAAATTATATTATAGGTGGATGGAATGGATGTGTTAGCTGTGAGAGAAGCCACGAAATTTGCAATTGATCACTGTACATCAGGTAAGGGCCCCATTGTCATGGAAACTGTGACGTACAGGTATAGCGGACACAGTATGTCTGATCCTGGAACCAGCTATCGTACGCGAGAAGAAGTGCAAGAGGTTCGACAGACCCGGGATCCTCTGACCAGCTTTAAAGAGAGAATTTTGAATTCCAATCTTGCTACTGCTGATGAAATCAAAGTTAGTCAATGTTTTTTGTTAGATTTCACGATTAATGTTATCTATTAGTAATTTATTTCATTGTTATCTGATGATGATCTATGTAGATAAGCAATATTTTTCTGTCCCAGGCAATAGAAGGTGAGATTAGAAAATCAGTGGATGATGCTATGAAAGCTGCCAAGAACGACAAGGAGATTCCACTCAACGAGCTCACTGCCGACATTTATACGGAATGTTTAGAGAAGGGGATTCGAAACACGTCACCTTTCAATCCTCTACTGCATACCAGATTAGGGCCAGCTGTAAATGCTTGAAACTGCTCAAAGATCATTTTTAATAACAGTCTCGTGCCACGTCCTCACTGTTCATAGATTTATAAACTAGTTGTATAGAAGTGTACATGCACACGATTTTTTTAATTTGAGGCTATATATTGTTTCGTCAAAGAAGAACTGATATATTGTCGAAACAGATTAATTCGAGTGCAATTATTGCGTACAGATATCTTAGTAATGTTCTAATACGCACGCGTAACATTGTACATTGCAGTCAAACACAATTCACGTATCAAAAAAAAGATCCATATTTTTGATAATTTGGAGAATTAAATTTATTTACAACCTCATTTATTTCCAATGTGAAAATTACTATGAGAAGATCTTTTATTTTACGATACAATGTGCGCCTAAGATCTGAGATCCATTTGTTATAATGTGTTAAAATAAAAATAAATCTAAAAAAAATAAAAATTTATTATAAAAATAAAAAATGATTCGTTTGTTAAAAAGATAATAAGGATAAATTTTGGATGACAGAATTAAATACAAGTATCGTTCTGTCTTTGTTATTATACTGTCTGAATGTTAAAAAAGATAAAATAAGATATTTCTGTCGATTTGTGTTTTTGTCGCGTAAGCTACACAGCATACTTTATTCGAGAGATATTCTGGAAAAGTATTCTTAGGAAGTTCAGAGGATATATAAGGACGTGTTTCAGACATCCCTATGTAAAATTCCCACCTGAGTGCCACTCAGATATTATTTTGTCTGTTGCATTTACAGAATTAAAAATAAGAGATCTGTTCTTTTTAACTAAACTTCTTGCATTATCCATCTTTCTTTTTTTTTCCACATTGGAGAGAAAAAAAGAAAAGATGAACCATACAAGAAGTTCAGCTAATTAAAAAGAATAAGTCTAAAGATAACATGATACCTGAGGACTACTCAGATGGAAATCAATTTTGTATACTTTCTTGGGGAAAATGCCCGTTTTTATCAATTTTATTTTAATCTTGGTTTATCTAAATTTTTATCTTTTTGTAGTTACAAAAATTAGAAAAAGGTAAAGAGTAAGTTGAACTGAGATTAAAATTAATCTATGTTGGTAGAAACAAATTGGTTGTGCTGCTGAGTAAGATATTTTTGAATAGCGATTAGTCGAGAAATCTCAGGAATCGAATCTCGAAAGATATCGAGAGATCGAGAAAGAAAGAAGCATCGAACGTGTCGATCAGTCGATATCGAATGTCGGCCATGTCTCTCTAGTGGCAAACAGGTACAGGTGTACGGTTAACCAACGCTGCGCGTACGATCTTTATTGAAGGTCAGTTTATTCCACGAAAAAGAATGGCTCGAATCATCGCAGTAAAGGAATACCTTGAGAAAATGTTGAAGGATGAGAGCAAACCGTGGACAAAGATGTTCGCCCTTGCGGAAGAGAAGACCGGCATCGATCGGCTATACATTTTTGTCGGTGAGTTGCCCGGGGTGATACAATTACGCAGATTTCTAATCATTTCTATCGATTGACCGGCTCGATCACGCTTAGATAATTATTCAGCCCTATGTTAATGCGACTTCGCACTTTCGTACAACTTGTTATCGCGCACTCGTTACGCAATACCTAATTTCAGTTTTTTTTCTTTTTCATGTCGCGCTGTTTTTTTTTTTTTTGATAAATATATTTCGAAATCTGCCGAAAATTTGCAACCTGTTGATCTTTGCTCGGGGTCATCGTACTATTGCATGACGATATCGCTTTCAGACACTCCCATATTTTTTGCTCGTTTGCATTAACAAACTTTTGCAAACGGCAGCATGTTGAATTTAAAATAGGAGTACTTTAGGAAGATTAAGTTATTATTATTACTATTTTTATTATTTATTTATCAATAGGATCATTAATATTGCTGGCTATATATCTGGTATTTGGATTAGGACAACAGCTAGTATGTAATATAGTCGGTTTTGTTTACCCTGCATACCAATCTATGAAAGCATTGGAAAGTCCTAAGAAAGAGGATGACACAAAATGGCTCACTTATTGGGTGGTTTTTGCTGTATTTACTATAGTAGAATTCTTTTCCGAGTATATTGTCTCCTGGTTTCCAGTTTATTGGCTGTTTAAGGTATAATCTTGAAGGCACTAATCTTAAAGACAAATCTTACCAAGTGCAAATATTATTAATTATTTGTACACAGTGTGTATTCTATGTATGGTTGATGGCGCCAATTGCCGAGTATAATGGTTCCTTGATTCTATATCGTCGTATCATCCGTCCAAAGTTCATTCAGTATCAACCTGGATTAGACAGATTTTTGTCTAATGCACGTGAGACAGGTAAGGTCATTTTTTAAATTAAGAATAATTCTATTAAAAATAATTTTATTAAAAATATGGATATCAGTGGACATTTATTTGCGACATAAATGAAAACATAAGTATAAGAATGTTATTCTTGTAGCAGTTAAGACTGCGGCGGAAGCATTGCTGACCAACAAGCAAGAATAATGAAGCTATAAATCAAACAAATAGAAAGTCCATTTGTGTCTTTCCCTTTTTACTCATTCCTAGCGGAGAGAGCGTGAATTTTGTGCTTTACCGAATATTACCGAGCGTTGTTACATTAACGACTACAAAGATGAAGAAAATGCCAAACGAATAGAAATTTTGATTATCCTAGATGTTATAAGCAACTTTCAAATGGATCAGGGAAAACCAAAGTTATTCAAAATTGTGAATAGATAGTAAATACGAAGGATGCACGAATGAAAAAAGCCTCCCTCTGAAAATAAATCATTTACAGTACAATAGCCTGCTTTCAGAATTGCAAAATGATTTTAAAAAAATTTCAGCATGGAAATAAGCGTTTTATTTTCAGATAAGCTCGGCTATCGTTTATAGAGATTCCGAGCTAGCTGAAAACAAAACTTGGAGTGTTTTTGTATAAATAGGATAGACTGATCGTGTGTTTTTGCCATTTCCGTAATCTTTGATGATATACTTGTGTTAAAATATTATAATTTTAGAGGAAAGTTTCACCAACATTAAAGTCATTCATTAAATAATGAATGACGGTACGGCGTTCCGAACAGCAATTGGAGAAATTTTCTTGGTAATAGATGGCACACTCTTGGTGATTTGCCAGAACCGCCAAAGAGGAGCTACCTGCGCGCGAAAATTTCTTGGATCTGCCGAGAATCGAACTTTAGTTCCCAGATAATATAGCATGATAGATTCGAACGCTGTCCATTGCTATGCTGGTACTCAACAATCATGTAATTTAATTAATAATCTTTTTCTAAAATAACTATTTCTTGGAGTAACGTTGATTATATTGTTAATATTTCGATTTTTTATCTTAAAATATTTACAATATTAAAATTGAAATAGATAAGAATCAATGTTGGTGAAACGGCTTTTATTAGGTATGTTTTAATAGGTAAGTTGTTTATTAGGCATTGTTGATAAGAAACTGGTAAGATTGATTTAAATATATAAAAATAGCAAAGATTCAAGATAATCGGAAACAATATGATTATATATGATATATTCAAATACGTAAAGATATACGTCGATAAATCTAATTTAATTAAAAATAGAAATTTTTGATGACAGTATTGTCATTCAATTGTTATATCGTGATGTAAGGCAAGACGTTTGAAACAAATCAGGTATTATGCCTTCTAGTTAGTTCATGAGTCGTCAATGAAACGACACGCACAATTAGCTTAAAATTTGTACATTATATATGTGAGATTGTATCGTAACTTGCATGCGATTGTCTTATGTTTATAATATAATCTACCAACATCTTTAAATAGCTTCGATTTTGAAGTATAAGCTTAGGAGATGTGTATATTGCTCAAATTAAGCCACCGTCTTGTAAGCCACAACTTAATAACCATTTGTCCGACCAAATCGGTGTTCCATTTGTGGATTCTATGAAAATCTAATTTTTCTATATCTTTCTTCCGTCACTTTTAAAGTTCTTTATACACATACGAATGTTACTACTTGTTGCCGAAAGATGAATATTACGGGTTTTAAATAAAATTGTAAATTTAGAGGTATTGACAAAAATTATAAGTCACTATACACGCACCGCAATAAATAAATGTTTTTATTTTACACACTTCCTTTTCTTTCTCACTTTTTCTGTTTTTCGCTGATGTTATTCACGAATGGAAATCAATTTCTTGTAACGCGTTCCTGCGAACAATGATTATATACAGCATTAATTAAATAGTAAAAGCAAACTATTTTAACTCTGAAGAGCACAAATGTGCATACACGCGCGCGCACACACACACACACACGCACACACACACACACACACACACACACACATGAATGCACAATATTAATGCGTAAATTCTAAGCAGAATCGTAAGGCTCGTAACAATATTCTTGTAAGACTTGTAAGAATTTTTAAATGCTTATACCTTTATACAATATTTTTACAGACAACTTCTTACTAGCTATAAAATTTATAAGAAATTGTAGATATTTACAAATAATCGTATGTCTTATGATATATACGCAAAAATTAGGATATTAATCAGAAGTTCTTACAAGTTTTACGAGAACATGTTACACGAGAACAAGCGATTCTGCTCAGAATTGACTTGTAAGTTTTCGTAAATAAATTACGACGAAATGAATATGCATTTTAGAAATATTGCAAATAAAATTTAAAAAATTTGCCAATAAGGATTAAATTATTAGTGTCTTTGTCCGATGAATCTTAAACATTGAACTGTTAACTATTTCTTATTCCATCAAGCGTTTTGATTATCACTATACCAGGAAGTAATGACGTAGTCAAAGCAACTAGGACGGACTTCAGATAGTACCGTATATTGAAAAGAATCCGAAGCATGGATCGAAACGTATGTACATTTAATAATGTAAATCAATTTCACATGTACAATCAACAGCTGACTCAACAAAGCATTATACATTTCCATTGATTTACATTAACTGAGCCTTACGTAGCATTGTTTTCATATTACAATAATAAAAGGTAAAAAGAACTAAGAGCCAGAATCATATCTTCTAATATACTACTATTGTCCCCCACTTAATGTTTCTTTCCTTCTCAATTCTTTATTCCATTGTTGTGCTGTATCATCAGTCTTTGTACGTCTATAAAATAATTCTTTTAATTTGAAGAATTCATGACACCTTTGCATTATTATATCTTTCAAATGCGAATCAATTACAATAGATATAATAAAAAGTAAGAATCTCAATTCAGGTACAAAAAAGCTTAAATATTAAACATTAATTACATGCTTAAGTATTATTTAAATATTATTTACATACATTGTTCTTGATTTATTTTCATACTGGATAATTTTAAAATTAGGTTATTGGAAATGTATATCAATTCGAAAATCATTATATCACAATTGATATCCATTGAAATAATTTGATTAATGAAGAAATGACAGCGATTTATGAAAATTGTATTCACTGCAAATTTAGAAGAATTTTAATTTATAATATTCGAATCTGTTTTAATATTTGACTTATTATATAAGGTATAGGATTTGTTTTTAGATATTAACAAAAGGTTCTAATTTAAGATCGAAACGTTTGTTGAAAAATTTGAAAGACAATAAATATTATCAAGAACTAGCGTTTGCTCTTAGCTCTTTTTACTTTTTGTTATTGTTTTATTTGCCGATATTATAAATAAAATAATAAATTGAATTTGTGCTCTTTAGAATTCAAATTCATGAAAAGAGAGATGTGAGAGAATTACATTTCTTTGAAGTGGAATTTCTCTGCTGTCAACGCAAGTTTTCTTATGTGACGAATAGTAGATGCAGCTGCAATCTGTACCTCTGGATCATCCGAGCCCACCAAGCGTAATACGTACTGTTTAAAATTTTCATTGATAGTTTTCAATATTCAATCAGGGTTTCTACAATTCGTCGTTTCGATATATGGAGAAGATAATCAATCAAATTGAGTTAAAAGTAACTTAAATATAACTACAGCACCAAAGTTGCAGCAACAATGCTGCAACATTGCAACAATATTGCAGCAATATTGCTGCGAGTTCTGTACTGTATAGGTATATCTGGAACTTTTATTTTTTTATGTTGAACATTCTATTTATAGAAAATATCTCTATCAATTCATAGACTATTTACACTTACAATACTGGTGATTATAAATTAATATGTTTACTGAAAAAATATTTATTTTCAAATAAGATAAGATCTTTAATGAATTATATCTTTGTGCCTCTCAAAATTAAACAGTAATAATAAAGGTATAAAAGAGTAAAACGCAGTAATTAGAGCGTATTCAATATTGTATATTATTCCTTACTAATAAATATAAAATTCGAATGTTTCGACTCTTTTTTTGAGTCTTTATCAGCGAGATATACTCCTGAATTGACAGATTCAAAGTGAAAGAATCCAACATTGATGTTCTTTCACTTTGGATCTGTCAATTCAAGAGTAGCTTCCATTTAGAATGAAGTGACTTCATCTTATTGATTATGGAAATAACATATCTCGCTGATAAAGACTCAAACAAAGAGTCGAAACGTTCGAATTTTATATTTATTAATAAGGAATAATATACAATGTTAAATACGCTCCAATTTTACTCTCATAAGCCTTTGTTATTATTGTATAAGATCTTCAATTTCAAGATTTAATTTCGTAAAATTACGAAACAATTGTTCTTTAACAGCGATTGTCACGTATGCAAATTTCTATGGCCTAATTGTACCTTGATAACGCCACAAGTGTGCATGGTCACGCAATTTAAGGGCTCCTTGCTCAAATGGTACACAGCAATACAAACACCCTTCAACACGTTCTTGTTCTTGCTGATCATATAATTAACGAGCGGCGCAACAGCATTTAGTTTGCCAAATTCGTAACTGTTCCGATTCCAATCACAGCAATAAGCTATCGCCAACGTCAGATTAGCGCGCAAATTCTCGTCGTCCTTTAAAAGAATAATAAAACAATAATCATCTTATTATTAAGGTCAAATATTTCGACTAAAAGTATTATTCAGTAAAATATTTAAATGCGACTGCTTCATAGAAAGGCCGAGTAATTTTTTAAATCATAATTAAATAATTAACCTGATAAAAAAGATTTGAGGAATTATATATGAGGAACGTACTGGCAATGTGCGCATTATATTTTATTTCGTACGTTGCAAAAAAGTTTTAATTAAAAAATTTAAAGGTTTAAAATGAAATCTTTATTAATTTATTTTGTAATATCTTAAAAATAAACAAACTTTTTCTCGCGTGCGTATATATATATATATATATGTATATATATATATATATATAAATTATTAAAAAGCTTTTTTCTACGAAGCAATCGCGCAAACTTTTAAATAGAAATCATCATCATAAGCAGCGTTGGACCAACAGTTTCTACGAGAGCGGCCAATTTCTTCACGACGCCGTGATCCGTCAGGATACCCAGATTCTCAGGATCGGTGGCAATCTCCGCGATCATGGCGCAGACCGCGCTGAGTACTTCCGTGTTTTTGTTCTCCAAGAGACTGACTGTGAGTTCCAAGCCGCCCACGAAAGCGCGCACCATCTCAGGGGAATCCTTGGCGTGACGGATACAGGGTACCAGAGCGAGACAAGCATTACGCTTGATCACATCACTGGGATGCTTCAACAGGGACCAGACTAATCGCACTCCGTCCAGTTGATGCTCCGAGTCATTGATGATGTCCATGCATTTCTCATTGACAGCACACTCTTTCAGCACCAGTGGCACGTTCTCTAATAATGGCTCGTATGTGGCGCTCAATAGTCTAATCTGCAAAGGTCCCTAAAGCACTCATTCTGTGGTATCGCAAATACTGGAGTAACGAGGAAACATCGATCGTCATGGGATTGGTGTAGCACACGTTAACTCGATTAATCATCGAGAATGGTACTTGCAACCTTCCGATACACAATCCAATTTTCGCTTCATTTGGAAATTATCTCTCATATAAATTCCAATGGGATAATTAAAGTTAAATGGGTCAATGCAGCTATATTCCAATAAAATTGATAATTGATAATCATTAAATTGTTAACATATACGATGAGACTTCATCTAGTAATTGCTCGAGGATCATTAAAAGAACCATGACTATCGATTATTATAGCTGAATATTTATTCTGAATATTTATTCTGAATATGCAAGGGGTCTCTACTATCTGCAATATAACACATTCAGTTTTTAAAACAATTTTTCCCTTTTGATACAATATTCTAGTTATTAAAACACACGATAAATAATTGACACGATAAATAATTGATCCAAGTAGATATTTTTACGCACATAAAAGTTATCTTCAGAAAAGAAAAAAATATTCGATTCCCCGTGGCGTTATATCATCTTTGAGATCATCTGTATAAATATTCCTTCCTATAAGCCTAATATACAAGCAAGAGTTCGACATATGTAGATAAGCAAAGTTTGGTTCAGAAAGAGAGAGAGAGAGAGAGAGAGAGAGAGAGAGAGAGAGAGGGAGAAAGAGAGAGAGGAAGAGAAGAAAAGCACAGATAGAAGTGTACTCCTGACTTTGAATGGTCTTTACCAGTTTCGGTAGACCCTCATTAATCCTCAAGACGTCCCTGTTAGTGGGATCCTTACAGCACTCGGCGAGGGCGCCTACAACGTTGGCTAACACCCTTTCATCCTCGTTTTCCTCGAGCAGAGGCACCAATGACGCTACCAGACCGTTTTGATTGAATCTCATTATGTTCTCGGGGCTGATGGCACACTTCCAGACGCCACCGGTGACCGCGGCCAGCAGGCGCTTATTGGCGTGCACCTCCTCGCTCTGCACGAGTTTGCAAAGTGGGTCCAGACCGCCAGCTCGACGCACCATCATTCGAGTTTCCCGATTAGAAGCGCATTTGAAGATGGCCAAGGCAGAGTTCTCCTTCAGTTTCACGTTGTCATTCTTTAAATGTCGCACCAAGTCGTCGATGATGTTCACTCGTTCAAATTCCTCTCTGAAAACATTCTACAGATGCCCCAATAAATATTGGCACCACACAACTACAAGGGAATATTTAATGAAATTTTGAAAATAAATAGTTTAATTAATTACGATTTTAATAAATGCATCAGTGCCATGGATTTTGAATAGCAATGACAATCCGGGATATCGATGCCTGATATTTAACTTGTTTTCGATTATTAATATAATAACTATGTTTTCCATAAGTAATTTTCATAATTTATATATATATATATATATATATATATATATATATATATATTGTTCAAATTGATTGTTCAACTTATTTTATTGATAGATTAAATTATTTTAATTAACACTATTAATAGATAACGAATAAAATTCAATAAACCAGATCAGCACACTGCTGTACGATGCCCATCGTAGGTACGATTAGCTGAGTATGTTTCGATTTTAGAAAACGCGACATCAAGCGAACAACGCCATATTTACGAAGTTCCTCCTTGATCTTTGGACTGCTGCCTAAAGAATCTAAAACCTTGGCACAACCTATGGCGACGGCCACGAGTTCTTTGCTGGCCTCGCTTAATTCATCGTATGACCTACGAAGAACTTCATCTGGCACATCCATTACGTCCAGCTGTCAAACAAAAAGAATCAATAGATTATCACATCGATAGATGCTCACATTAAGAGAGAAAAAAAAATATTTAATTCTCAATACTCATGGGTCATTTGTCATTTTTCTTTTTTTTTTTTTTGAAATACTAAATAATAGCTCTTTCTTTTCCGTTTTTAAATACACAACTTTACAAATATAATACTTTCTAAAGATGTTTTGAAGTATACGTAAAATATACTAATTTTTGTATAAACACTTGTATAAAAATGATGAAATTAATTGATCTGGAACACGAATAATTTATCATGTGGAGTAAAGTAATATATAAAAACGATAATATCGGAATATCATCATTTGTATATATTAGAGATTCAATATTTTATATTTTATTATTATTAGCAATTTTGAAATAATCTCGAGACAACTTATTTGTCTTATTTGAATGCTGGTGATTGGATAACTTACGATGAGCGGTATTCCACCACGAATTCTAATTTGTTTTCTGGCCTTCCTAATTCGAGCTATAATGGCCATAGTTTCGGCTGCCAAAATCTGCAAGAATTATAAATTAAAAAATTAACATTATAACACGATGAAATGAAGTATGAAAAAATAAATGAAAAATTAGATTTAAGACGTTTGGGACTTTAAGGGGATTTTTAATTTGACGAACATTTTGTTAATTGGCAAATCAATCGGATTCTAAATTAAATAATAATAAAAGTCGATATGTGATTAAATTTTAAAACGAGAAAATCTCTTAACGGCATATACCACCAAGATGTTCGCAGCTAATATTTTCATCATATAACAATTAGAAAAATATTTATTTTTATTTATTTATTAATCATATGAATAAATTTTTTCTAATTGTTTTCTCGTTCTAAATTAAATACTTCACGCACAGCGAATAAAACTAGGCCGATTAATTAATTGAAGGAGCTATTTTGATAAAGGTCAACTACCTGAATATCTCTGGCGGGATGCTTCAGCATTTGTATTAATGGCGTTGCAATGTCCAAGTCAATTAAATATCGCTTCATCTCCATGGAAGTCGCAATTTGTAGTAAGACTGACAACGAGCCGTTCTGACACTTGATGTCATTCGTTTCGAGGAGATTCACTAAAACTTCGAGACCTCCCATTTCTTGGATAGCCTTCTGTATGATCTGCACTATTACAAATATATTTTGAAAGACACTAATAGACTAGATGATTTTTATTTTTACTTATTAGATTCATTTTCACAACATTAATTTATATCAATCTTTTGTACATCGTATATTATAATACATATATAACAATACGTATCTGTTTTCAATTTCTTTCATTTCTTTCATCGATAAGCTTTTGCTCTGACAAGAAGCCTTTTCACCGTTTCGAACATGTTTCTCTACATATTATATCTATAGAATTCATATCTTGAAAAATTAAGTTTTTTAAACATTAGCTCCTTTTTCGGCAATACTTTTAATTTAATTTATTTGTATTTATACATAGATATATCTCAAGACTTTTATTAATTGATTAATTATTTCATTTATCTTTACGACTTTAAAAATCTTATCCGTTTGACTCTACTTTTTTTCATCTTTAAACGAAGAAAGTTTCGACAACTATTACATAAAGACTTATTTTAATAATTTATTTACTGTAGTATATTGTCCAATCTTTGTGTGATATGGTTAATTGATATGGTTTCGTTGATTAGTTTTCTACGTTCTTTCCAATATTTAATTTTATTTTTATAATAATTTATTAATAATGTTTTAATCTTACACAAATACTTATTATTGTAATGGCTGAGGATGATACTAAGTAAAGTCGAAACGTTCCATGTATTAATAATTGTAAAAAACTCTCATTTCTTTTATGAATATAGATTAATGTCTTAATAAACTTTATCATCTTTTTTTGAAGCTCGTGTTTAACCTATTTTCCTATTCATAAATATATTTATTATAAAATAATCGATTGTGTGGATGAGATAAAAGAGACAGATTATTTTTTAAAAGAGAGATTATTTTTTAAATTAAAGAATTAAAAAAATTGATGTAAATAAGAGAATAAAATAAAGCAAAGAATAAATCTATTAGAATTATTGATTTTGTTAGATAACATTATAGATGATATTTTTTTCTTGCAGCCTAATTTAATCTTATAATAAAAATATAATGGACCTTGTTGGTGAAATCATAATCCTTTAATAAACACAGGGACACTATGGTGGCAGTTTGATTGCCAGCCTTCATGTATTTGATAAGTTTCTGTATATGCCAGAATTCGGAAGGCATTTCCAGGTGATCTTCCTGATACCTCGCCTCTTCCTCATCCTCGGACTCTGGCTCGTCGTCCGAGCTCTCCTCCTCGGCTTTTTCGCTGACAAGACGAATTCGAGGTCCATAGGGTTCACCAGTGAGCAAGGATACTTGTTTCGGGGGTTCCGGTTCGGGTTCCTCCACGATTTCCGGTCTACATAAACGGACCTAATATCACTTAATCCAACATTTATTTTTGTGAAAAGATATTCCAAATACGACTTCACTTAATCTTCGAAAAAAAAAAAAAAAAACATAAAAGATTCGAAATATAATGGAGCTTGTTCAAAATCATTATAAATTTATTTACAAATTATTACATTGTATATAATTAATAACTGTAGAATATAAAATCAACAATAACGAAAACGTAACTAAATTTTTGGGATGATTCGTCCCCACGTGATTTCGTGTCCGTTTGCTTACTCAGTACGTTCCAACTCCTGCACAACCTCTTTTGGCACGATCTCTTTCTTCTTCTTTGGAGGCATCTTTTGCGAGCATTAAATTCGCGGTAAATTCTTTCTCAGGATCTTAGAATATCGAAAAAACAGGGATCTTTTTCTTACTCGTCTTTTAAGTGTGTTAAAAGACTTGTCTATCTCTCCATGCTATTATAGCGAACTATCGATCAAACAATCACTGCCAATTTCACTGCCTTATTATAAAAAATAACGAAATTTTAAATATATCGCAAAGAAAAAAACAGAAACGAAATGTCAATTAATTATTGCTTCTGTGAAATCTTGTCATTTAAATTAAGCAAACGTCAGTTTCCATTTGGCGGATATCTACAAAATTTTCAGTTAAACATAGCTGTTTTCTATAGCTGACTATATATAAGTTCAGCTATAAAGTGTAAATTAAACTTTTGAAATTTAAAATGAAATAATTTTTTTGATATTTGACGAGAAAGAAAGCTCGTATAATTTAATGCAAGAATATAAAACGAATCTTTATTTCCAAAAGGTCATCGTGAAAGATCGTAGTTAATGTCGTGAAAATGTCACGTGAATTATCGACAATGCCAATAGAGATTTATAAAACAATAAATATTTTTTTCGCGGGATTTTTTTGACAGAATCGACCACAAAGCTGTTCAGTAGGAAGAAAAATTGCAGATACGGGATTGCAGGATGGATACGAGCGAAATCTTGTTGAACAAATTCGAACTTGGTGAAAGCGACACAACGATCTTTGCGAAAATATGCATCGCCTGAAGGAATTAAAGGAAAAAAATATAGAGAAGGACAAATGCCGTGACAAATGTTCGTCGTGCATATTTATGCTTCTCCGTTTGCTTTTATTTTATTCCTACTGTCACTATGCGTCTGGCTCTGCATTTGCCGATGGGGATTCGGCTACAATCTGAAAGATCGAGAAGTAATTTATGCGCGAGTATCCAAAAAACACATCAAGTTAAGAGAAAATGACTTTATTTCGATATTATTAAAGTCAAAATGATGATTTTTGGTTTGACTGTTTATTAACGTTAATTAATTAAAATAAAATTATTTTGATTTTGTATTGAGTGCGTTCCTTGGATACATCGCGACTTTCTGCCAGAGATCTTTCTCCTATTTACATTTTTTAATGATTTCTGCGAATTGCAATGCTCATTGTCTTTACTTTCCAGATCACCTATTGCCTGGTGGCCTATTTTATTATTATCTCATTCCTGAACGTCGTCTTTCTAGGACATCTACGACTATTTTACGATTATCCGCCGGAAATGATCAGTAATTGAGAGTAGGGTTATCGGCAGAGTGATGACAGGTGACGTCGTCGCCTTAACGGCTGCTAGATGGCGTTAGCCATATAATTCTTGTTGGAAGAAGCTGTTAATTTCTGAAGTGCAAGGTATTAATTTGTGAGTGAATTAATGGTTTCTCGTGGCATATTTCAGTGAGAAACATAATTAACTTTGGTGAATGCGCAGAAAGTTTGTAGTTATCAGAATTAACGAATATTGCGCAGAACTTGATTGATCGCTTGTAACCTAACCTGAAAACGATAAATATTTGTCAATAATCTTAAACTCATAGATCTAACGAGAGAAGTTCTAACGTCTTATCGAATGTTTTATTAATTTTAATAT
>Ga0157363_1000385_pt1 | contig 33464 bp, 27 predicted proteins | sample AttsexASBM1_FD_111477 | JGI IMG/M metagenome (GOLD analysis project Ga0157363, IMG submission 111477) | Fungus gardens microbial communities from leaf cutter ant in Ribeirão Preto, State of São Paulo, Brazil - Atta sexdens ASBM1 | ecosystem: Host-associated > Fungi > Mycelium > Unclassified ... | reverse complement strand
GTTAAATGGTCAAGATGTTAATGAACTCTATGAATTGGTCCTGGCTGAAGTAGAACAGCCCCTGTTGGACATGGTAATGCAGTACACCCGTGGTAACCAGACTCGTGCAGCACTGATGATGGGCATCAACCGTGGTACGCTGCGTAAGAAATTGAAAAAATACGGCATGAACTAATCTTCATTCGTAACTGATTCAAAAGAAAGGCATTATCTGCAAGGATAGTGCCTTTTTTTATGGGGTCATTTAATACACCCTACAAAGCTTGAAAATAGCGTAGCCATGCTCGTGACCTCATTAGGGGTCTACTCTATTCCTCGCTAAGCGCCTTTACTATTTTAATGATGAAATACAGCACTACTGCCTTCATAACAAAAAACGCTTTCACGCAGCAAATAGGGGTGTTGGCATAAAAATACCTTAAAGTAGCTCTGTTATCAGGACAGCCCCCTCAACGGTATGGCTCCCCCACCCTTATCTCACTAAGACAGTAAATGACTTACCCCCTCCTCCTCAATCTCCGCCTTTACCAATCTGCCAAATAAAAGTCGGGGTGTTTTTGTTGACGTGCCAATCACCGATATCTCTCGTCTTATAAATCACCGGGTTATGAGAAGAGAGGGTACGCGCATTACGCCAATGACGATCAAGGGCTTTGCTTAAACGCGTATCGGAGGCACCTAATGCATTAAAAAGCTCACTCGTACTGCGCAGTACTAACTCCGTGGCGATAACTTGCGCTTTAGCCACTTCGACCTCTGCGGTGATATTAGCTTGCTGAATAAGCTCCTCATCCTCACTATCGCGTACGATAAAGGCATGTTCCAAGGCTTGTGAGGCTCGTTCAACGGTCGCCTCCACCGCATAAGACCAACTGGCAAGCTGGCCGATGACCTGTAGTACTTGAGCATCATGCCTGACTAATTTAGCGTTACCGTGGCTATAGACACGTTGGCGAGCCGCCACCGCCTCACTCGCGTCTCGCGTCAGGGCTTTGCTGACTCCCGCTAAGGTTGCGAGCAGCACTTGCTGATAGAACGCGGTTTGATAACGAAAACGCTGGCTAAAGGGATAGACGTGCGGCGTCTCGACTTTCGCTTGCACAAAGCGCGTGGTCCCACTACCCGTTAAGCGTTGCCCGAAGCCATCCCAATCATCCTCTCGCTGTACGCCAGCTTGATGAACATTCACTAACGCAATCACATCACTGCCATCGTCTGACCGTTGGGCATAAACATCGATCCAGTCAGCATACAATGTGCCTGTACTGTAAAACTTCTCCCCATTAAGCCACCAGCCCTCAGCATCTGGCGTAACTTTGGTGAGGACTTCGCCAACTTTTACCTCACCGATTTCTGTCCAGCCACTGCCGACCAACTCGCCCGCAACAAAGCGAGTAAACCAACGTCGACGTAGCTCGGTATCCGGTTGGTTCAGGAGATCTTCGATAAAGGCAAAGTGCGCGCGTAACGCTTGAGGAAGGTTGGAGTCAGCTTCTGCAAGCTCGGTGAGTAAGGTAAAAAGCTGCGATAAGGTCAGACCATAACCGCCCTGCTCCACAGGGATACGTAGCGTGCCGAACTTGGCTTTTTTTAGCCAAGCCAATTGCGTATGAGGTAACTCGCGGTCTCTCTCTCGTTGTACGGTTCCTTCTGCGATGCGCGAAAATAGCGGGCGAAAATGCTCGACCAGTTGTTGGAAGGATTGAGGCTGGCTCATATTAGGCTCCTTGTTCAGAATCGATATCTTGTGCAGTGGGCTCAAAACGAATAATCAATAGAAAAACAATCGGTAATGCGGCGCTTAGTGCAACAAACCAAAACATATTGGTGCCGAATTTGGCTTGGAGTATGGGGAGAATAAATAACGCTAAAGCACTTCCTATACCCGATAATGCGCGGCTGAAACCAACTCCGGTTGCCCGAATATGGGTTGGGTAAGAGAGTGAGGGGTAAACCATAATCTGTGCGCCAGGGCCAAACCCTTCCGCAAATAACCATAACCCCAGCATTAAGATAGCCACGACAATTGCGAAGACTGAGGTCGGATGGCCGGTTAGCGCTAAAATAGTCAGCGCGATAAATTGCAAGGCAAATCCCGCTATCGCTACGTGGCGACTGGCAAATTTCCACGCTAAACGCATCCCCAATAACCCGCCCGTTAAGGCAAATAAAGCATTGAGGCCTAACGAAGCCGAAATGGTCTCGAAAACCCCCGCCCCTAAAAACTGGCTTAGAATCGAAGGGAGGAAAAAGGCGATTGCCGTGTACTCAAAAGAGACGCATACGTTCATCACTGATGAAACCAGTGTCCGCTGCCGGTAAGGGGCTTTGAATAGCTCGACGTAGCTGACCTTAGGGGGTTGTTGAGGCTGCTTATCTTCAGGCTCCGCCGCATTGTGGGCCTCAATCCCATAGGATTTTTTCAAAATACGCACGGCGCCATTAAGATCACCCTGGTTAGCGGCCCATAGCGGGGATTCGTTCATAAAGCGGCTACGTACGGCGATGATCAACAGTGCAGGGACCGCGCCAAAGAGCAGTGATGCACGCCAGAGCCAGTCAATGTGCTGCGCCGGTAGAAGAAAATAGAGTCCAAAGATCAGTAAAAAACAGACGGTTGAGGCGGCATACCACATCGGGCACCAAGAGGCGACGCGGGACGCTTTATTCGCTTGCCCGGTGAATTTCGAAAACTCGGCGAGATAGGCCATCGCTACTGGTAAATCCACCCCAACGCCGATTCCCATTAAGAAACGTGCGCCGATAAGTACCCAAACATTGGGTGCTAACCCTGCCGCAATCGCAGATACCACAAAAAACAGCATATCGGCCATAAAAACCGAGTATCGGCCGTACTTATCCGTTAACCATCCTCCGAGTAAATTACCAATAATAGTGCCAACCATAATCGCCGAGGCCACAACCCCCGTCAGGGTGGGCGTTAGATGAAACTCCCGCACAACATCATCAATGCCGTAAGATAAGGTGGTTAAATCATAAGCATCTAAAAACACACCACCCAATGCTAGGAAAACGATCCAGCGAGCATAATGGCTTTTCTGTGTCGATCCATTAATCAACTGCGCCACATCGCTCACTGAGCGAATAGGCGCGGAACTCTCGGGTGGGACGCCCGATGTGCCAACCTCAATATTTAGTGAACTCATAGCACCCTCTCAACCAATAATAGTGAGTTTGTTATAGAGCGTCTTTTGTCTAAGAAGAAATAGAAAAAGATGATATCTATTGCATAAAATTCAATAAGTTAATTTATTACAGGCGCACTGAGACCCGAGCCTATTTATGCCCGTATTACGACGACTTACTACCCGTTAGTGTTGAGATATCGGAACTAATACCTCTTTAACTTTTGGATCATTGGTTGTCGCTAACCACTGTTGAAGTCGCTTATCTGAAAACGCTTTAATTAATTTTTGGATAGCGGGATCAGAGAGGTATTGACTGCCTACCACCAGCTGTGAAGCAAAAGTTCTCGGTGCTGGAGGGAAAAGTATGCCTTTCTCTCGCCCCACTTTGCCGGCATCAAATTGGGAAACATAACCGATGGCCGCATCGACCGAATTAAGCACCCTAGGCATAGTCAGTAGGCTCAACTCTTTAAACCGGAAATGATGTGGATTCTGGCGAATGTCACTTAACTTAGCACTACGAGGTTCAATCCCCGCGGCCAGTCCAATTAGCCCAAGGCGTTGCAACATCCATAATGCTTGGCCTTGATTCGCTCCATCATCAGGTACCACAATCGTTGCGCCTTGCGGCAGTTGTTGAATTGCTGAATACCGCTCTGAATAAATGCCAAAAGCCCATTGAAATACCGGACCTGTCGCCGTCAGCGCAAAATGGTTTGCATCGACGACTTGCTTTAACCACCATTGGTGCTGGTAAATTGTCGCCGCATATTGACCCGTGGCGACGGCTCTGTCGGCCTGAACGGGATCTTCGAGGCCGACTGACGCTATCGATATTCCATAATCAGGTGCGATATGCTGTGCAACGTAATCAATAATACTTTTCTCGCCCGCCATCGCGGGTTCAAAATGCACGCTGAGATGTGAGCCGAACGCTACGGGATCCCGGCGCTGAGAAAAGCTATGCAGCCCGGTAATGCTCACGACAACAATAATGAATAAGATAAGGATCCATAATGGCCAGCGACGCTTTGGCCGTAACTCGAAATCGGTATGATTCATGTCCTGCCTCTATTTATTTTGGTTGTAACGCCGCGACCAAACGGTCACCGATAAATTGAACGAGTTGAATAGTGAGCACTAGCGTGACGATCGTAGCGATCATTATGTGGTTATCGAAACGTTGGTAACCGTAAACGACCGCGAGATACCCAATGCCTCCCGCACCAATGGTGCCGGCGATCGCCGAGTACTCGATCATGGCGATCACATTAACTACCGCCGCCGCCACGATCGCTGGAAGCGCCTCACTTAGCTGTGCCTGAGTAATAATTTGCCAAGCAGAACCGCCAGAGACGATCCCTACAGCCGTCACCTCCGTAGGCACTTCACGTAATGCGTTTTCAACCAATCGAGCGAAAAAAGGGATACCGGCTACTATCATTGGGATCACTGCTGCAGGAATACCGATAGTGGTCCCGGTTAACCAAAAAGTGAAGGGAATGATAGCGGCCATCAGTACGAGAAAAGGGAGGGAACGTCCTATATTCGTTATCCCACTGAGCAGATGATAAAGGCCAGGTTTTGGAAATAATCCATAACGTGAAGTGTTGAAAAGAATAATCCCCAAGCCCCCTCCAACACTCAATACGACGACCATCACGAGGCTGACCATCATCCACGTCTCAAGATAAGCCGGTATCAGTAACGTATGGATATCTCGCCATGGTGTATCTTGGCTCATCACATCAAGTGCTTTCATCCGACCTCCCGAAATGCAATGGCTGATAGCGGTGAATCGAGATGTAATCCCCATTCTCCAAGTTGTCGCAGAAAATCGTCTGTATCGAAACTGATCGATGGTGAAACTGCTATACGCATTCTCCCGACGAGACAGCCGGCAATGTTTTCTAAGTTTGCCGCCAAAATATCGATGGCGATCCCTTGCTGCCCTAGACGAGAGATCCAATCAAAAGTCACTACCTTATCGGTATAACGTAAGCTCATTTCGATGGGTTTCGAACTCGGTAAGGGAACAAGTGGGAAAAGCTGATTGGTTAAGATTGAATCAGGTAAATCAAGTAAGCGTTCAATCTGTCCAAATTGCGTAATTTTTCCCTGCTCGATATAGGCGACGCTATCAGCGGCTTGGCGTACCACATCCATCTCATGAGTGATTAATAATATTGTTAATTGATATTCTTCCCTGAGTCGCTTGAGTAACGTAATAATGGACTGCGTCGCCTCGGGGTCCAGTCCAGAGGTGGCTTCATCAGCTAAAAGTACCTTAGGATTGAGGGCCAAGGCTCGTGCAATCCCCACTCGTTGTTGCTGTCCACCCGAAAGTTGTGTCGGATAGGCTTTAGCCTTATCACTCAATCCCACGCTCTCCAAAAGCTGCTTTACCTGCGACTGGATCTGGTGGGGCACAACTCCCAGCCACTCTAACGGCAGTGCGATATTCTCCCAGACTGTTTTACGTTGTAATAATGCTGCAGATTGGAAAACAGAACCGATCAAACGCCGTTGGCGCCGTAGAGCCTCGCCCGATAGCGTGGTTAAATCGACGCCCTCCACCAATATCCGCCCGTGGCTCGGTTTCTCAAGTAAAGCAATACATTTCGCGAGCGTCGATTTTCCCGCGCCGCTCGCTCCCACGACTGCAGTGATTGAACCTGAAGGAACCGCTAACGAAATATCGTCAAGAATGATATGCCGCTGGCCTTGAGCAGATCGGTACTCTTTTGAGAGATGTTCGAGCGTAATCATGTCACCTCCTGCTTCTGTATAACGGAAGAGGTTTGCGTGTGCTGGCGATAACTGACTGCTGGATGAGGCGACTGAAGGCGAGGACTTTGGGAAAAGAGCTTTTCACGCAGGGTTCCAGATTGATAGTCCTGCTTATAAACGCCTCGTTTCTGTAATTCGGGTACCAACCATTCCACTACATCACTAAAGGTTTCATGAGTGACCGCATAGGCAAGGTTAAAGCCATCAACATCGGTCTCGTCGACCCAGCTTTGTAGCTCATCGGCGACGGTTTGTGGGCTTCCTACCAGTAAAGGACCAAAGCCGCCAATCCCTACCCAATCCGCTAGCCCTTGTACTGTCCATTGACGAGAAGGGTCAGCACTAGAAAATGTCTCGACCGCAGATTGAATCGCGTTGGTATGGATATGTTTCAACACCTGATCGGGCTGGTACTGACCAAAGTCGATACCTGTCCAGCCAGAGAGCAAGGCAAGAGCCCCTTCGTAATTAACGTATTGCTTATACTCTTGCCATTTTGCCTGCGCTTTGGCATCTGTCTCATCAACAATCAGTGTTTGGAGATTAAAAATCAAAATACTGTAAGGGTCTCTCCCCACTGCGATAGCACGTTGGCGAATATCCGCTACCGTTTTCTTCAGCAGTGCCTTTGAGGGGGATGCGACGAATACGCACTCCGCATGCTCTGCGGCAAATTGTTTACCTCGGCTCGAGGCCCCTGCTTGATAGAGCACCGGGGTGCGTTGCGGGGAGGGTTCGCAGAGATGGATCCCTGGGACTTGGAAAAAATGACCTTGATGGTTAATCGGATGAATTTTACTGGGATCACTGAAAATTTGCCGTTGGCGATCGCGTAATACCGCGCCATCTTCCCAACTCCCTTCCCATAATTTATAGACAACCTGTAGATACTCATCGGCATAGTCATAGCGGGCATCGTGATCAGTCTGCGTAGATTGGCCAATATTTCGTGCGCCACTCTCTAAATAAGAGGTGACGATATTCCAACCGATACGACCTTGGGTAAGATGATCCAAGGTTGAAAGACGTCGTGCAAAAGGATACGGATGTTCAAAAGAGAGAGAGGCTGTTAACCCAAATCCTAAGTGCTCTGTCACCATCGACATCGGGGTAATCAACGCCAGCGGATCATTGACCGGGACCTGGGTGGCCTGCCGTATTGCGGCTTCGTTGCTGTTATCTAGTACATCGTATACGCCAAGCACATCCGCAATAAATAGCCCGTCGAACTTACCTTTCTCCAAAAGTTTCGCCAGATCAGTCCAGTAGGCCAGATCTTTATATTGCCAAGATCGGTCTCGCGGGTGAGCCCAAAGCCCTGGCGATTGGTGGCCTACACAGTTCATATCGAAGGCATTAAGACGAATTTCACGTTTTACAGACATAGAAGCTCCTCGACAGCATCAGAAGATGCTGTACATCGTTAATCAATAAGAGTTTTAGTCAGATTAGCTGCTTAAATCCGTTGACTGGGACATCGTTCCTTTAACGCATTGAATTGGGCTGTAATAAGCTGTTTAGCAATAAATTCTGCGTGCTCGGCAACCTGAGGTAAGCCCATTAGTTCGCCGAAGCGCCCGCGTGCAGCAGGACCCACTACAAATAGATAGGGTTGCGTGATACCGGCAGGAGATAACGTCTGGGATTGAGGATTGACGGCAATGCCTACGCCAAGAGGATCTGCGGAAATCAGGCCCTGCGAGGCGAGGCTAGTGAGCAAAGGTTGACTCGCGATAAGCCGTCGATGATCCGGCCCCGTCGTGAGTATTACTTTATCAACGACTAGTTTTTTTACTCCACCCTGCCGTAGGCTTAAGGTCAACTCCAGCTGTTGGGAAACCCGGCTTACGCTGAGTAACCGCGCGGCGTTTATCTGGAGTTGCCCCGAAATTAACAGCGTTTCAATGACTGCCGCGACTTGTGGCGCGAGGCGATAGCGATGAACATCCCACCATGGACGTAGATGTCGATAAAAACGCTGTTGTTCTACCAGGCTTAGTTGCTGCCAGATAACCTGTCCTTGCCGTCTTACGTCGTCCAATACTAGCTGCCAAGGTTTTTGCTGTTCAGCGGCTACATTGACGTTTTCACGAATATAGCGAAGCCACCCCCTTACTGTTACTGGGCGAGTCGCTTTAGGTCCTAGCGAATAGTCCTTAAAGTCACCGCTAAGATTGGGGCGCGGTAACTGCCCGCGACGTGATATCGCTTGGATTGTCCCGCGATGCCCTTGTCGCCTTAATGAAGTAACAACATCAGACATCGTCAATCCCGTCCCGATAATGGCCACATTAGCTTGACGATCAACCGTCTGCAGCGCCCCTTCTTGCCAAGGATCACTGATGATGTTCGGGTCTGTCGACAACGCCTGAAACCTAGTCGGGATCAGTGGTGCGGGATGACTGATCGCTAACACCAGTTGATCCACGGGTAACGTTAGCCCTTTCTGTGTCACTAACTGGCCAGACCGATAGGATTGAGCATAATCCTGAATATGGCGAAAGGTGGCCTTGGCGTCTTTTAGGGCATGACTTAATTTTTCTCTAAGATAAGCCGCGAAACAGCGACGTTGTGGATAGACATTCCCATCCTGCCACTGCGCGGCACCATCTTGTCGAAAAGCCAGTTGCTGCCGATACCACTTATCGAAGTCACCTTTTTCAGCCTCAGAGAGTTGCATCCTTGCGGCAGGAACGTTAATTCGATGAACCGGATCCGTCGTACTGTAAGCGATCCCCTCAGCCAGATCCGCACGGGGTTCGATCAAGGTGATAGCGAGGCTCTCATCCCCCCGACGTAATAATTGAATAGCTAACGCCGTACCGGAAAAACCCCCTCCCACGATAACGATTTGCCGTCTAGTCATCCTGCTGCCCCTGTCGCTCAAGTTCCCTGACGCGTGGCAAGACTTCACGGCCAAAGTACTCGACCTCTTCTTGAAAATGTAAAAAACCCAAAAGCAGTAGATCGACACCGATACGCTTTAACTCAACAATACGTTCGGCAATTTGTTGGGGGGTGCCAATCAAATTGGTTTTGAACCCATCGTTATACTGAACCAGATCGTCAAAACTCGACGCCGCCCAGTTACCCTCTTTTTCTGGCGACGCGCTCCCCGCATTTTTTACCTCTACGGCAAATCCTTCGACTGCACGGGGGTTAGCTTTCGCGATAATCTCATTCAATACTTGTTGAGCCTGCTCTTCGGTATCTCGTGCGATAACAAAACCATTTACGCCTATCCGTACGCGGTGCTGGTTTGCTAACGCTTTCTGCTTAATATCGTCGACTTGCCGACGGATACCTTCAAGATCATTACCGTTCGTAAAATACCAATCCGAGACCCGAGCAGCCATATCTCGCGCTGCACGAGAACTCCCACCTTGGAATATTTCAGGAAGCGGTGATAAAGGCTTGGGTTTCATCACATAATCTCGGTACCGATAGAAATCGCCATTGAACGAGAAACGTTCTTCTTGCCAAATCCCCTTTAAGCAACGAATGAACTCCTCTGAGCGTAAATAACGCTCTTCATGATCGAGCCACTGCTCACCAATAGCTTTAAACTCGCCACGAAACCAGCCACTGACAATATTGACGGCAATCCTACCTGCGGTGAGATGGCTAATGGTCGCAATCTGTTTAGCCGCAAGTGTCGGATTCCAAGGACCCGGTAACAAAGCTGCAATCACCTTAAGTTTCTCAGTCGCGCCGAGCAAACCTTGGGAAAAGCTGACAGACTCATGCTGATTCTCTGCGCCATATCCGGCAGTAAAACGAATTTGTGTTAACGCGTAATCAAACCCTGCGTTTTCAGCAATCTGGGCCAATTTACGGTTATAGTCAAAATCCCAAGAGGTGCGCTGTTCAATCTCACTAATGACTAATCCACCGGAAACATTCGGCACCCAATATGCAAATTTCAGCGCAGAATCGTGCAAAGTCTCTGTCATGGGCTCACCTCTAAATGCGTTTTTTTCTCAGCAGTAGGACGACGATCGCCACCGATCGTTTCACCAAATGGCCCCATATTAATCGCGGTATCTCGATGTTTCGCGCCAGGTAACAACGGCATCACTAATTCGGCAAAGCGGTGTGCCTCTTCAAGGTGCGGGTACCCGGAGAAAATAAAGTTGTCGATACCAAGCGCTTGATATTCTCGTATCCGTGCAGCGACTTGTTCGGGGTCCCCGACCAGCGCCGTGCCCGCCCCCCCTCGAACCAAACCTACCCCAGCCCATAGATTGGGCGAAATTTCTAAATTATCGCGGGAACCTTGATGTAAGGCACTCATTCTGGATTGACCCGTTGAATCCATGCGAGCGAAAACCTCTTGCGCGGCGGCAATCGTTTCATCATCAACCTGAGCAATCAACTTATTAGCTGCTGCCCAAGCTTCGGCCTCGGTCTCTCGGACAATAACGTGTAGGCGAATACCATAAGTGACTGTCCTACCAGCCTGTTGCGCTCGCTCCCTTACCACAGCAAGTTTTTCAGCCACCGCAGCCGGAGGCTCTCCCCAAGTTAAATAGGTATCGATATGCTTAGCGGCGACATCGATGGCGGGTTCCGAAGACCCCCCGAAAAAGAGCGATGGCCCATCTTGCTGGATGGGAGGAAAGAGAATCTCAGCACCTTCGACATGTAAATGCTCCCCTTGGTAGTCGACTTTTTGACCCTTTAGGAGTTGCGAATAGATGGAGAGAAATTCGTCCGTGACTTTGTAGCGTTCGGCATGGGACAGAAAAATACCATCCCCTTTATTTTCGACAGGATCTCCGCCGGTCACGACATTTATCAGTAACCGACCTTCCGATAAACGGTCGAGGGTTGCCGCCATCCTGGCAGCCAAAGTAGGAGGTTGTAATCCCGGACGAACCGCCACTAAGTAACGTAATTTTTTGGTGACGGGAGCTAGTGCCGAGGCGACTAGCCATGCGTCCTCACAGCTTTTACCTGTGGGGATCAAAACGCCATAGAAACCTAGATTATCTGCCGCTATCGCCACTTGCTGGAGGTAAGCAAGATCGACGGGACGCCCTCCTTGGGCCGTCCCCAGATAACGCCCATCGCCATGCGTCGGTAGGAACCAAAATAAATTCAGAGAGGTTGATAGATTTTCGCTCATTATCACTTTCCTATATAACGTTATCTAATTTTTTTAGATACATAAATTCCATCGAGTTATAAGGGTTAGAGCAACAACCATGCCAGCTTCAAAAAATTATTTTTAATTATTTTTCAGTTAGTTATAGATAGATTTAAGTGAGTTAACTGTTGCTATTGCAACAACATCACTCTCCCTATGCTGCAAAAGCAACATTCGCGATATCGATTTGTGTTAACGGAAGGCATAAAGTGAAACAGGGGCTTGGAGGAGAGACGTATGAATAACGACTACATAAAATTAAATGATCCGCTATCACAACAACTACAGCAGACCATTCTGCGTCTCGCCCCTAGCGATGCGACGGTACTCATTACTGGAGAGACTGGGACAGGAAAAGAGGTGATTGCACGTGCACTGCATGATATGAGCCCTCGCCACCAGCACCCTTTTCTTGCGGTAAACTGTGGTGCTCTCACACCGAGCTTGGCTGAGTCTGAACTCTTCGGCCACGAAAAAGGGGCATTTACGGGGGCATCACAACGACATTATGGCTGGTTTGAGGCGGCTGAAGGGGGAACCTTATTACTTGATGAGGTAGGCGAACTCAGTCCAAGTCTGCAAGTGAAACTGCTACGCGTATTACAACAGCGTGAAGTGATTCGCGTCGGCTCCTATCGTGCGATACCGATTAACGTTCGGGTCATTGCGGCAACACACGTCGACTTAGGGCAAGCGATTCACTCTCGGTTATTTCGGGAAGATCTCTATTATCGTCTCAACGTCGCCCCCGTACACCTACAACCTCTTCGCCAACGCCCACAAGATATCACCGTCCTGGCTCAACATTTCTTACAGCGATATACACAGCGCCATGGTAAATCCGGCATAGTGTTTTCCAATGAAGCGATGAATACTCTGATGCAACATTCATGGCCAGGCAATATTCGTGAACTCGATAATGTAGTGAATAACGCCGTATTACTGTGCGAGAGTCTAGAGATTGCCTCAACACATTTACCTTTAAAGTCTCCTATCAAAGCAGATACCAGCGATCGACCCAATGCTTTCTCCTCTTTTATCCGAGAGCAGTTACAGCGCGGAGAACCTGAGCTTTATCAACGTACCCTCGAGACATTAATTAGTGAAGCCTTTCAACTTTCTGGACAGAATCAATGCCAAGCCGCAGAGATGCTGGGTATCTCACGCAATACTTTTCGTACACAACTGAGTCATTTAGGCTTAATAAAACCGCGAAACCAACCAGTATTGGCGTTAAAAAATGCCACGACATCACACAGACCCGTTTTAGAAAGAGAACTCCGTATTGGTTATCAGAAATTTGGGAACCTTGGTGTGCTCAAAGCACAACGCCATTTAGAAGGACTCTTTCAACCGCTGGGCGTAACTGTCCTCTGGAGTGAATTCCCTGCGGGGCCTCAACTCCTTCAAGCGTTAGCTCACGGCGAGATCGACTTTGGAACAACGGGCGAAGTTCCCCCTTTACTCGCTCAAGCAGAGAATAACCAATTACGCTACATTGCGTGGGAACCTGCCGCACCAAGTAGTGTTGCACTCATGGTGCCTAATACTAGTGCTATCCAGACACTTTCTGACTTACGCGGTAAACGTATTGCGGTCAATAAAGGGTCCAATGTTCATTACCTACTTTTGCAATTACTTGATGAGGCTGGCCTGACCCTGTCAGATGTTCGGCTCATTTATACTCCGCCTAAGTACCCCTTGACGCCGAGTGACTACCTGTCTGCGGATGCATGGATGATGTGGGATCCTTTACTGAGCCAAGCGGAGTATGAAGGGCATCTTAGACGTCTGGAAAATGGGGAGGGTCGCGTTAATAATCATCAATTTTATCTATCCCGTCACGACTTTATCAGACACTCCTCAGACCTATTGCCGGTACTTATGGATGCCTTAAAAACGACTGGAAAATACATTGATAATACTCGGCAACAGGCCGCGAGTCTTTTATCTAATGAGATTGCTATCGATGCCCCTGCACTGGAAATGGCACTCTCCAGGCGGAGCCATCAGGCGCATGTTATGGATAGACACATTATTCGAGAACAACAAATTATCGCCGACCGTTTTTATGCATTAGGACTATTACCTAGACCGATAAATGTTCGCCAAGCCGTTTGGGTGAATGGGTAATGAGCATCTCTCGATCTGGGCGTGCCATGAATCGGAAACAAGGTGGCGAAAATAACCGCATTAAATGATGATTAAAAAAAGACTTAATCTTTAAGGATCAAGTCTTTCATTACGTATCGTCACTTGTTATAGAGAGTAATAGACCCTTACGGCGTTAATTTCGTTGAGCACTCCCTCGTTTAAGTGCCACCCTCTTCGACCATAAATACCCCAATACCATACAGAGTGCGATAACGCCAGGGATGGCCTGGGTCAACATGCTTTCTCCCCCGACCAAAATAGGTAAGTTATTAATGACAAGGAGAATAGTGAACGACATTGCAAAAAACGATAGCAGTGGCGCCCAAAAAGTTACCCAAGCGCCTCGCTGGTGACGTTGATGCCGGAAAAAATTAATCACTGCAGCGCAAACACCCAACTGTAAAAGTAAGACACAGAGCGTGGAGATGGCTGATCCCAATGCGAAAATATGCATCATAGGATCCACGTTCATTGCCCCCAAACCAATCAGTAATAGCAGCATAATAACGCTATGCAGATGGCTAGCATGATGAGGCGTACCATTCTGCGGATGGGTTTTACAAAGCTCTTGCCAGATTAAGCCATCACGGCTCATGCTGAATAAATAACGTGAAATATTATTATGAAAGGCCACCGTTGCAGCGAATAAACTACTAATCAGTAGTACTGACATTGCAGTGACCGCCCATTGACCCACATTATCCCGCGTGATTGATAGGATAAGATTCTCTGGATTTTGACGAGCCATACTAATTAATTGATCAGCACCATAGGTTTGTACCAAACACCAGCTCGTAAAACAGAAAAAAGCAGTGATCAATAATAATGCGCCGATCGTCGCTTGTGGGATCGTTTTATGAGGATCCTCACACTCTTCTGCATAAATAGCCGTTGATTCGAAGCCAATAAAAGCCGCAATAGTAAAAATAAAACTGATCCCAAGATTACCCTGTAAAAAGACTGAAGGTTGAAAGGGCTGTAAGCTATGAGGGTGACCGTGTTTGATAAGTAAAACAACATCCGTTAACAGTACAATTCCCACTTCAGCGAGCATCAATATTCCGAGTATTTTCCCCCCGACTTCCACTCTCTTAATACTTAAGAACCAAGTTATCGCCAAAAAGGTGATGCTGCATAGCCACCAAGGTACGACAACTGAAAATTGTTCAGCAAGAAGTTGTGCAGAAAAATAACCTAACATTGCGACGATGGCGATTTGAATCGAAATATAAGCAAGCAAGGCGATCATTGAAGCTGATGATCCCCAATTTTCTCCTAATCCTTGCCGAATATAAGTGTAGAACGCGCCAGAATTCTTAACATATTGGCTCATTGCTAAAAAACCAATCGAAAATAAAATCAAGATGAGGCAAGAAAGTAAATAAAAGGTCGCGATACCTGCGCTATTTCCACCAGCGATGGCAACCGGCAGTCCCCCGACAACGCCAGTAAGGGGGGAGGCCGCTGCGACAACAAAAAATATTAACGAAAATAATCCTAACGTGTTTTTACGTAAGCCCGACTCTTTTTCCATCATCATTGCCCCTATACAAGAAAGGCGCACTAATAAGTCGATACTCATTAGTTTGCCATGATGATTTCATCATTCTCTAGGCTTTCCGATTCTGATAGAAAAATTACGACATCGCTTAAGTGCAAGTGTGCACTACTTTAGTGCTGCTGATCGATTAGCCGACGCCCGTAATGCTGCTCAGTAATTTGAGTCAAATAATGTGTGGGGGTTGTACTCGTGAAGCGTTTAAATTCTCGCAAGAAATGCGATTGATCGCTAAACCCCAAATCATAGGAGATATCGCCACAAGAAGAGATCCCCCCTTCATGAATACGATTCAAAGCGGACTGGCAACGTACTATTCTACTAAAGGTTTTCGGTGATAAACCAATCTCCTGTTTGAACTGCCTTTGGATGGTTCGGCAGCTGTAACCCGTCAGGATCGCCAATTGATCGATACGAATATTACCCGCCGCAGTGTGAATACCTTGTATCACTGATTGTGTGACGGGGGAGTTTTTTCGTGTCAAATAACGGCTATAGTATTGCTGGAACAATATTATCTTCGAGGTAAAATCTTTGGCTTCCACTATTCTCGCAAAGAGAGTCTTTCCCTGAGGTGCCGCGTCGAGAAAATTAAACTCATTATTTGGGATCTCATCGGCACAAGCATCCAAAAAATCAGGGATCTTCCCAGCATTAAAACGCACGCCAAAATAAAGTCGTTCTTCGGATAAATAGGCATCTCGGGCTTCTAAGGTCGTACCGCAAATTCGGGCTGTCGGAAATTGCGGATGGCAATCAAATAAAATATCAACGCAGCCATCGGGAACCGCCATCGTCAGTTTGGCTTCCTTGCTAGTTTTAAAACTATAGAAATGTGAAATATCAGGCAGCGTTGCCTGCGTTTGCCAAAAATAATGTGACGTATTCAAAACAAACCACGGCTGTTCAGGATGAAATTTTTTATCGTTGTGATAAGGGATTATTTTCATTTTATTACCCATAGATTGCCATTCATTACTGATCCCCAATGCAACATCTGCACCAGAACTCGAAATCATGTCGCAAATATTCAATACACCTCGAAACGCCTCAGGCTATTTCTATAAAGCGTCGCTGACCTTTTTTTGTTAGCAGCTTTAAAAGATCTTCTTTATGACGAGTGAATACTGGTGAGGTGGTTGCTATGACTGATTCAACAAGAATTGATTTTTTGTATCTCTCTGAACAAGACATGATCCGTGCCGGCGTCACCGATATGCCAGCCTGTATCGCAAGCATGGAAGAGATGTTCGAATTACTCTACCACGGTGACTACCGAATGGCGGGACCGAATAATGATTCCCATGGTGCAATGGTCACATTTCCGGAAAACTCCCCCTTTCCGACAATGCCGAAACCCACGGCAGACCGACGTATGATGGCTATGCCGGCATACTTGGGTGGCAATTTCCAAACAGCAGGGGTTAAGTGGTATGGCTCCAATATTGCTAACCGAGAAAAAGGCTTACCACGCTCGATATTAATGTTCACGTTAAACGATGCGGATACCGGTGCGCCCTTGGCTCATATGTCAGCCAATTTACTCTCCGCTTATCGCACGGGGGCAATCCCAGGAGTCGGGGCCAAGTACCTTGCCAGACGTGATGCTCGGGTCATTGGGCTGTTAGGGCCGGGAGTAATGGGAAAAACAACCGTGGCCGCCTTCCTTTCAGCCTGCCCTAATATCGATACAGTGAAAGTCAAAGGACGTGGTCCAGCAAGCTTGGAAGCGTTCATAGCATGGTTAAAAAATGCCTATCCACAGGTCACCACTATCCAAATTGTCGACACGCTCGAAGAGGTCGTTCGCGATAGCGATCTGGTCGCTTATTGCAGCTCAGGGGAAACCGGCGATGCCTCCACCTATCCCATAGTGAAACGCGAATGGGTAAAAGCAGGGGCATTTTTAGCAATGCCCGCTCTCTGTGCCTTGGACCAAGGGATGGAGCAATCTGATGTACGAAAGGTACTGGATAATACAGGGCTTTATAATGCTTGGTTTGAAGAAGTTCCGAAGCCAGCCCATAACACCATACCTATTATCGGTGTTCGATTTATGGACATGTTGGCAGAGGGGTCTTTGACGGCAGACCAACTTGAAGATATCGGCCAGATTATCGCAGGGGATGCGCCGGGTAGAAGGAATGATGATGAAATTATCATTATGTCTGTCGGCGGAATGCCTGTCGAAGATGTGGCATGGGGGACCGTACTGTATCGCAATGCTTTAGAACGTAATATCGGCATTAAATTAAATCTTTGGGAAACGCCTGAACTGGCTTAATCACTTTACGAGGTACACCGCCATGACCACCATTATAAAACTAAAATCCGGTTCTATCTTTGAAGAGACAGCCAGTTACTCAAGGCTGGTTGCTGTCGATAACTGGATTTATGTTTCAAATACCGCTGGACGCCATCCTGTCACAAAAGAGATTCCTGAAGATGTTATCGAGCAAACCGCACAAGTCTTTGCCAATATTGAATCAGCTTTACGCGCTGTCGAGGCTGGCTTAGAGGATGTCATCTGTTCAAGGGTATTCATTCAATCGCCGGAAGATGTCCCCGCAGTGATGAACTTCATTGGTGAGAAATTCCGAGGTATCGATCCGGCCTCGACGGTTACCTGCCCTCCTCTCGGATCGACGGTATACAAAGTGGAAATCGAGGTGACTGCTTATCGTGGAGCAGGACAGACTAAAACGACATCACTCACTTTATCGCAACCATAACGCGTTAGGAGATCATGACTATGTCCCCACTTATTGATCCAGTGAGTACTTCAGCGACTCTTCCTACTCAAAGCCCTGTTGTAATTATAGGCGGGGGGATCATCGGCTTAGTGGCTGCACTTAACCTCGCAGAACGGAAAGTTCCTGTTGTGGTGATTGAAAAAGGTCGATTAGCCGCCGAGCAGTCCTCACGTAATTTAGGCTGGGTACGTAAAACGAGTCGCCTTCCTGAAGATATCCCTTTAGCACAAGCGGCTGACCGCTTATGGGCGGGAATGGCGGAAAGGGTCGGTAGCGATGTCGGCTACCGACAAACTGGCATCATGTTCGTCGCACGCCAAGCTGAGCAAATGGCGATGCACGAGCGTTGGTTCGAACAAGTTAAGCATCTCCAACTTGATTCAACATTATTAAGTTCTGCAGAAATTGCTCGCCGCGTCCCTGGAGGAAATAGTACTTGGGCCGGTGGGATCTTTACCCCAACAGACGGGCGTGCCGAGCCAACTAAAGCCGCTAGTGCCATCGCTAAGGCCGCACAACAGTTAGGAGTAGTAATTGTAGAAAATTGTGCGGTAAGAAGCCTTATTACGAGTGGCGGGCGCATTAGCGGGGTAATGACTGAACGGGGTGAGGTCAAATGCGAACAGGTTTTACTTGCTGCCGGTGCTTGGTCGCGTCGTTTTTTAATGAATCATCAAATCGCCCTCCCCTCACTCCCACTGATCTGTTCAGTATTACAGACAAAGCCCCTTACAGGTCCGACCGAGATCGCCGTAGGGGCACCTGATTTCTCTTTTAGACGCCACCACTCGGGAGGATTTATCGTCACACAGCGTGGGGCATTGGATGCGCCGCTGACGTTAGACCACCTACTGATAGGCTTGCGTTATCGGCAGCAGCTCAAACAGGGTCGAGGAAATTTACGTATCGGCTTCGGTCGCTATTTTTTTCAAGATTTACGACTTGGCCGCCGCTGGAAGGAAAATCAGCGTTCACCTTTTGAACAGGTACGTACTCTCGATCCACGAGTAAATAGTGAACTTAATCAGGAAGCGCTGAGAAATTTAATTGAAGCATGGCCGGCTTTTAAAGACGCACAAATTGCTCAGCAATGGGCAGGCGTCATTGATGTCACCCCCGATTCCAACCCGATAATTGGGCCAGTCAATGCCCTACCAGGATTAGTCCTTGCCACAGGATTTTCCGGACATGGCTTTGGAACCTCACCTGCTGCAGGTCAATTAGCGGCGGATATACTGAGCGGTAACTCACCTTTAGTCGATCCTTCTCCCTATCGATTTGAACGGCTCAGCTAAGCCCCTTCAAGAAGCTAATCGACCATTGCGACATCAGTTCGGTATTGATAGAGGGTCACGGCGAGTAGGTAGATAGAAAGATAAGCGCATAGCGTTACCTCTCCTGACTGACTACAGAATAACGATAGAGGGGATAAATCTTCCTAACGAAATCATTCAGGTAAAAATATAAAAGACAACCTGTTAGCTGAATATTCTCCGAGGGGAAAGAAAGGTTAGGCCACCATCGAAGCGAGGTGCTTCGGTGGTGGTGATGCGTTATGGCCTAGCGTAGAGATAACGTGAAATCATTGTGATCGATATTGTTTAGAGACTGAATTAGTTTTTCAAGCCATGTGCGGGGGCACTGCTAATTTCGGCTGTCATACGGACGTAGTTATTTGAACTTGCACCAGTAATTTTATAGTGACCGCCTGCTTGATTCGCCATCGCTGCAATTTGTGATTCTGCGCCATCTAGAGTCGAATCGGTAACAGAGACACTTTGTGCAAAACTACCGAATGAGAGTAATGACAAGGCTGCGGTAGAGGCTAAGACAAGTGTTTTTAACGTTTTCATAATAAAATCCTCAATCTTTTAAAAGGGTAATTTGTTTCACTGAGATAATAATAACTATAGTTACTATAACTTGATTAACTATATGTGCGCTTTGAATAGTTATTGATCGATATGTAGTGGTCATCCTCTTTATTTTTCGTATAAAAAGCCTCCTCCCAAGTTCCTTTTACAACTTGGAATGCTCGTTACGTTCGGGAAATAGCGCATTAAATGTGATGGGTGATGTATCAAAAGGCTGGGGATATCTTTACTGACAAAGCGTAAGTTGACAGGTGATTTTACTGAAAGACGCAGCATTAATTTATAAATTGAAATGACGATTTTTTTGGCCGGGGCTTTTAATAAGACTTGAACAAAACAATCAGGTAAACCTATCGCTCGATAGAGCACTGCCTTATATGGAGATACTTAATCAACCAATCTATTACCTAAATATCCTGTCATCCATTAGGTGACTGACTCGTACTAGGCGTAAGCAAAAAAATTCTCTCCTGACGACAAAAAATATTATCCATACAAAATTCTAATAAAACCGCATGATGGCAATAAATAGTGACGAACATCATATATTTATAATAGCTTTACATTTCTTTAAATTAAATATCGTTATAAATCAATTATCTATCATATAAATGCCACTATACGTCAAAAAATCTTGTTGCATCATTTACCTTTCTAACGTTATGTTCATGGGGTTAGTTATAAATAAATCGGTACAACAACAATAAAACCGAGTCAGTGGCTTATTTTAAGCTCTGATAAGAGTGGTTTGACGTTTAACTCTATGAATATATTATCGCTATGGAGACAGGAAGTGGTGAAAAAACATAAAATTATCGGTTTTAGTAGCAGTTTGATAGCATTGGCAATTGCTGCGCCTTCTCATGCAGAAATTACACTTTTAGATAAAAATCCGCAGAGTAATTCTCTATTAGCCCCACTTAGCTTACAGGTTGGCGGTAGTATCCGTCCTGAGTGGATTTTTACTAACGGTCCTGACGCCAGTAAATCGAATAAACGCGGACACGATGGCGGTTCTCGTATACGCTTTCGTGCTGACTATAAATTAACCGATCACACTTCTGTTATTGGCTACTATGAGTGGGGAATCAACGTCCCCCACTTCTTAGGAATGAAAGGAAACTACGAAACAGGTACCTTACGCGATCGCCAACGTCAACTTTATGCTGGATTTAAAGATGATCGCTACGGAACCCTTACCTACGGCCACCAATACGGTATTTACTACTCCGTTGTCGGGATCAAAAGTGACGTATGGGATAACGATGGCCATGCGGGCGCAACGGGTATTGGATTCAGCGGTGACTATGATGGTGCGAGCAGACCAAAAAATAGCATCATGTACAAAAATACTTTTGGTCCAGTAACCGTTTCTGCTAACTACTTGCTGCCTGAAGATCAAAAAGATGATGGTAGTGGTACTGGCCGCTCTTATCGCCGTAACCATGGTGCTGGCTTTGGTTTCGACTACGCGATCATGCCAACCTTATCTTGGGCTGCGGCGTATAGCAGCACTGAAGCGAACGTGAAAAATAGCACTACGCAGAAAGGCTATAATCAGCAAGTCTCAGGAACTGCTCTTACTTGGCAACCGGGTAACTGGTACCTGACCTCTACTGCTAGCTATTATAAAGATTTCGTTCCTTCAACTCGTAACCACACGGTTTCGCATTACTTCGCAGGTAGCGGTTATGGTTTAGAAGAGTTTGTCGGTTATACCTTTAACATTGATAAACCTTTCCTAAAATCTATCCAGCCATACGTTGCTGTCGACTCTTTACGCCTTAAAGGTGACGAGAACTACCACGCGAACCACGTTTACTTAGGTGCTGGTACAGAAATGGGTCATGGCTTGAGTGTCTATGTTGAAAGAACTATCGCAACGACGACCGACAACGAGCCAGACAGTACTTGGATAACGGTGTTCTACAACTTCTAATCATCCAGCCGGCTTACCTTAGGGTAAGTCGGTTTTTAATTAACTCATCTTAAAAATCAGTTCAAAAAGCTTTTTTTGAAATAAAATAGCTACCCATAAGTATATTTTTCTAATTGTAAATCAATCAGTTAAGAAAAACGTTATCTTAGTGATTACCTCTCGATTAGGACCACTTAAGTAGGCCTAACAGTCGAAAATCAAAAAATACCATTATTAAACAGTGGGTTATATTACATTACCCCCTCAGACCTTATCGCCAAAATGGTGGTTAGCTTCCACTTTCCTTGAAATCTCATCAAAAGCATGTTTACAGTATTAATCCTAAATTGACCTAAACTTAAGAATATGGGGAAGCTATCTATATCTTTCTTTTCCCACTATGACGGGATGTCTGGCTAAGAAAGCTATACATTGCTCTATTATTTCATCGTGAGGATCACAATGTCTGTAGAACAAACCAATACGCAGAAACCAAAAAAGCATTTTTGGAATCGCAAAAAAGAAAAAGAACTGACGCTAGATGATATTACTATCGTCGACAACGACATGCTAAAACGTGCCGTGGGTGCGGCAGCGCTGGGTAACGCCATGGAATGGTTCGACTTTGGTGTCTACAGCTATTTAGCCGTGACTATTGGTAAAGTCTTCTTCCCTGCGGCAAGTGGCCCCGCACAACTTATCGCAACTTTCGGCGCATTTGCTGCCGCCTTCTTAATCCGTCCTATTGGTGGATTAGTATTTGGCCCCCTAGGCGATAAAATCGGTCGTCAAAAGGTTCTCGCCATTACTATGATCATGATGGCGATTGGCACCTTCTGTATTGGCCTGATTCCGTCATACCAATCAATCGGTATTGCCGCACCACTATTACTGCTGGCAGCTCGACTCCTGCAAGGTTTTTCAACTGGCGGCGAATACGGCGGTGCGGCGACCTTTATCGCTGAGTACTCGACCGATAACCGGCGCGGTTTTATGGGGAGTTTCTTAGAGTTCGGGACACTAGGCGGTTATCTTATCGGTGCAACGCTGGTCACCGTAATGACATCGGTCTTCACTCCACAGCAGATGCTTGACTGGGGATGGCGCATCCCCTTCTTTATCGCCGCGCCTTTAGGGATTTTCGGCTTGTATGTGCGACTGAAACTCGAAGAGACCCCGGCTTTCCAACAACACATGGAGAAGCAGGAAGCCCTAGAGCACAGTAAACCTCGATTAGGTTTATTCCAGCTACTCAATAAATACCGTGGGCAGATGCTTAAGTGTATCGGCTTAGTTCTGCTATTTAACGTCTCCAACTATATGTTGACCTCCTATATGCCGAGCTACTTGACCGGTATCCTAGGATTAAGTGAACTGAGTAGCCTATTACTCATTATGGTAGTGATGTTCGTTATGATGCCATTGACGCTGATGTCGGGACACTGGACAGATAAACTTGGTCGTCGTCCCGTTATTGCGGGGGGAGCGATAGGTCTGATCCTGTTCTCCGTACCTTGCTTAATGTTGATCAGCTCAGGGAATATGTGGTTAGTCTTCTTAGGCTTAATTATCTTAGGGCTCATTCATACCTGCTTTAGCGGAACAATGCCTGCAACTCTGCCAGCACTATTCGCAACTGATATCCGTTACAGTGCCTTAGCGATTGGCTTTAATATCTCTGTTTCACTCTTTGGTGGGACAACACCGTTAATTACTGCGTGGTTGGTGGATACCTCTCACAACCTATTGATGCCAGCCTATTACTTGATGGGTGCAGGCGTGATCGGCTTGATTACTGTGTATACTTTGCGTGAAACCGCGCGTAAGCCACTCGCGGGATCAGGACCTGCTGTGGCCAATAAAGCCGAAGCGATGAGCTTATTGAAGAAGTTGAAACAGAAGAGAATGAAAAATACGCCTCCTACACAACATACTGGTGAATAGGTTTATAGGCGTTTAATGTAAAAGATTACAGGCTTAGTTAGCTGTAATCTTTTTTTTTGGATGACTTATGCCAATTTAAAATATTTTTGACCCTATCCTACACTCTCTCCCCTTACGTTAGAGTAAGAATATCCAATCAACATGCTGCATATCTAAATTAACTATAATCGTATTATTCCTAATCAATAACCAAGATGATTTTTAAAGCAGAGGAGAAGGTTGTTGGTAAGGGGTTTATTAGAGAGATAACTATCTTAACTAACCTAGCGGTGACTAAAACGTAATGTGGGGAGTTAATACATTTATCATATCTGTTGCTTACCTGCCTCAAGCTGATAAGCAACAGTATTATTACTATATTGGTAAAATGAGATAGCTATTTTTATTTCATTTACTATGAGTAATTTAAATTAAGTTAAAACTATATAATCATAAAATTACTGATATGAGAAAGTGATTGTGGATTGCGCATTGACCGTTCCCGCCGTCACTGTTGCAGCCGTCTGAACATACTTAGCATTGAGTGTGATGGATATTACTTGATTATCTGAAGTCGCCATATCACCAAATTGCCATTGGTTAGTATTACCTTGAGTGCGTAATGCAGGACCAAATGCAAGGGGTGACGTTGAACTACCTTTATAAAGCCTTACCTTTACCCCAGTGGCTGTACTACTCGATGATAGATTTAAGTCGGTAGATGTATTAGTTGAATCAGTTACATCCGTCAATGTAGCCCAAGGAGTAATCGATTTCTGACAAGTTAAGCTTATCGTCGTTGATCCTCCAGAAATAACCGTCCCTGATCCCGTAAATTTCCCGACAACAACAGGCAACATATTAATTTGATAATTACCTGTTCCAACGACTGTGCACGTACCTACATTTGCAGTGATGCTACTAGGGTCAAAGGTAACCGGGATAGTAGTAGTTGTTGTCGATGTATCGTTCCCCACACCTTTGGTTGTAACCTGAATATTCGCTATAGTTTGTTTAGTAAGCGTTGTAACTCCTGCTGGCGGCATTTTTAGAAGTACCAATTGGATTGTCGCTGCAGCGCCGATAGAATAAACGCTTAATCCATTTATAAAAGTATATGGACTCGTTGAATTTATGTAGGAAATGTTTTTATAGTTAGAGGCTAATGAATCTGATACTTGTATGGTATATCCAAAATAATTTCCGGCATCGCCATTTAACTTAAAAATTGTATGGCCCGATGCAGTTTGAAGGCCTGTAGATTGAGAAATAACCTGAAAAGTTGCCGTTGCAACGACAGATGCTTGAGTCGTTGTTCCTGTCGTGCAATATCTTGCTAACGTATTCGAATTTAATCGAATAGGATCCAAAATTTCTTTCGGTAACGCTGGGTTTTGTGGGTAATTTATATTTCCACCTGTTCCTACCAATGCTAGGGGTACTGGATAACCGCTACATAATGTATGAGCAGCAAGCGCATATCCAGAGAAAAAGGTCATTAACACAACCAAAAATTGGATAAAGTTATTTTTCATTATTATTCTCCATTACAATTCTCAGTCGATTTATAGAATCCAGCACTCGTTAAGTTTTTTTCTTCGGGCTTATGGAAGACGAAGGAACATTGCTTATTGTCCCATTCAACCGTTAATTTACTATTGTCCTTGATATTTCTTAAATAAGCCTGCCCACCTTGGGCAACGGTTCCAACGTTGGTCCTATCCATATAAACTATCGCTCCCATAGGAATTTCATCTCCCGCAGACCTTTTTAGGGAGACTAACGTCGCGGCACCGTACTCGGTACCGAATTTCACCATAATAATCGCATTCTGCCGTGGTACGACCTTAGTTTGAGTCGACTGGAAGGAAACATCGCTTGGCACATACTTTGTATCCACACCGACATCGTTGTATTCATAAGGTGTCAAGTAGCTATAAATACCATTACCCCAATGGTCGAGTTGGTTATTAGTTGAATCATTCATAACAGCCCCTTTACCATGGTCAGCGTGGATGATTGCAAAGGTATCGCCTAACGTATTAGATAATGTGACACCGTATTGGTGCGTAACAATTCCACCAGATACCCCTAATGAAGTTTGCGTATTCCCTTTTAGGGTAGAACTAGTAGAGCCTGTAAATGTTGCATAAGGCGATCGGTAACCACCTGACAGCGCATAGCTATTATCTTGGTAAGAGTACATTGAACTCGATACCGAATAATTATATTGCCGCTCTTCGCCGGCCTGGCCAGTTAACGTCGTTTGATTATTATAACCTTCCCCACTCAAGTGACTGCTCGTAGAGCTTAAAGTCGGTGCATTCGCAGCCTCACCCAATGGAATTGAAATAGAGAAAAAGATTTGGGTATCACCGTTACTTGCGTAATAATTTGACGCTGTTTTACTGACACCAATATTGTAGTTCAGGCGCTTATAACTATTGTTATAACCTAATTGGTACTGGGTCATGTTTTGTTCGCTTTGCCAGTACGTATATTTATAAGCACTTACATAGAACGACCCATAACCAGCAGGTAAGGGCTGAGTCGCACTGACTTGATATTGGCTTTTAGAGTTGAAACGATAATCTATGTCATTATCGATCAAATCACTAATATGAGACCTCAGAACTACATCGTTTAAGCTATAAAAATTTCTTGAGGAATACCGGTATGCAGCGAAGGTTAAGTACGTAGCGGTTGGATTTAGCGTGATGGAATACGCCGCATGTAAGCTATACCCTTTCTTACTTTGGTTATCGATATTAGCTTGAGACAGCGTTACATCAGTCAGCAAAGCGCCATAAGGAAGGTTAAATCCTGCTCCCAATAAACCAGACTTATAGTCGTTGGCGAAGAGTAATCCACCATTCGCCGTTAAAAGATTATTTACACCGTATTGGTATGTGCCTTGCACAACATTGGTATCGTAGCTTTGCGAACCATACCGATAGCGGCCTGCAGCTAATTGATAACGGTAGGTGCCAGGGCGAACCATTCCGGAAGTCGACGCATAAGGTACAGTGAAAGTTCGTGACGTTCCATTCGCTTCCAAAATGGTGACTTGGAGATCGCCGCCGTAGGAAGTCGAGTAGAGATTAGCAATATCGAACGGTCCTGGCGGTACCGTCGTTTCGTAAATAATATTTCCGGCCTGACGCACTTGGACCCGAGCATTAGAGTTTGCTACGCCATGGATTGCAGGAGCAAAGCCTCGCTCAGACTGAGGAAGCATTTGCAAATCACTCGCAATTTTAATACCCCTCAAAGACTGAGCATCCATCACGGTTCCATCAGTTGAAAAATCACCGACCGTTAACCGTCCCATTATTGGCGTTATGTCATGCTCGAGATAAGTCTGCTGCGACATATATCGCGACTTAGTGTCTGAACCTGCGCTATAAGTCCCGTTATGCCTTAGCGACCAGCCTCCTAGATTTGCTCCACCATGAAGAGCTAAGTACTGACTATCTTGCTGATAATTATGCTGTTGGTAACGATAGTCGTTAAAATCGTACGAAAGAAAGGCTGCTGGTACGCCACTTTGCCAAGAACTAGTAGGAATATAATCAGCAGGTCGGTTAACCACTTGCGCCTGAGGAATAGAAATATTGAGCTGAAGCGTCGAGAAGTCTACTGCTGCAGTTGCTTGAGGAAGGGTGTTAGACAGCTTCTCGCAACGGCCATTGGTAATTTGTAACGGGTGTTTGAGATCGAAAAAATTAACCAATTCTGGAGTCAAACAGAGTAAAGACGTTGCATCATCCTTACCCTCTTTAGAAGATCCGAAGTTTACCGTCATATGGCCACGATATTTACCATTCACTATGACATCTAGGTCATAATTTCCTGCATTGATTGGGTTCCCATAATTAAATTGATTAACATCGATTTTTGATTTACCCGAATAACCTTGAATAAATGAAGGATCGAACTCCGCAAAATTTCCGTCTGCAGAATAAGATAAAAATGATACGTAGTAGAGAGTAAACAAGGATAACTTTAGATATTTTTTTTTAGCTTTAAGCGCTTTCATACTATTATCCCTGTATTAAAATCTAATTAACGAACGTATTAAAATCTTTAGTAGCACCATAATCATCAATGATGGAATAGGATATTTTACTTCCTTTTTTAACATCAGATTTTGCCGTTTTTTCGTCACTTCCAAATGGGGGAATAAGTGCCGGCGAAAAATTTGTATCCCCTGAGATATTCAATCCAGAAATCGAAATGTAGTAAGCAGTGTTATTTTTGATATTTACCTTTCGACCTGCCCCAGAAAAAATAATATTTTGGTAGTCGGCGGTTGTAGGCTGCTTCAATGAAGAAGGCCTATAAAACAGTTTAAGCCGACTACGTATGGCAAGTGATACTTGGTTACCAGTGCTATTAGGTGCTTTCGGCGGAATATCTAGGACATTCAACCAATAAATCGTTTCCCTATCAGTGGGAAGACCTTGCCCTGTGTACATAATCCGCAATTCTTGCCCTTCACCAGGGTTAACTCTGACAATTGGCGGAGTAATTAGAAAAGGAGAGTGGGCGGTAGCAGGATTATCGTTGGCATTCCCACTATCAATCCAGGATTGTACCAATGAGGGGACTTTCCCCTCATTGGTCATTTTCACTGTGACCGTATTTACATTAGAAGGATAAATTACCCTTGTTCCTGTAATAACCATATTTGCATAAGAATTACACCCTAAACCTAAAAGCGCAGATCCTATTAAAGCTATATGTAGTTTTTTCACAGTGTTCCTACTTTAAAATTAGTTATATACGATAGTAAACGGTGCAGTTGCAGTAACAGCACCTTCTGTAGCCTGCCCCGTTGCATAATATTGAGCGTAGTAGGCTAAGTTAACTGAACCCGTTGTACCAGAGGTCGGTAAAGTCCCTGGATACGTAACATTTTGAGCAGTAATTGCTTGTCCAATCTTAATTGCAGACTTATCAGATCCATTTAATAACTGTACGTTAACCTTCGTCGCACCACTAGTAGTAGTATTAGTCAGGGTGCCAGTTGTTGAATCAAATGTTGTCGCAGGGGAGAAATAAACGCCAACAGTCTTCGGTGAAGTTGAAGAAGACGCTACCGCAGTACAACCGGTTAATTTAATTGTGAAAGGAGTTAAACCTGCAGTTTGAGCAGCTGTTGACAGTAAAGTGCTCTGAACTGTTGGTAATGTCACGTTAACAGTCGTTCCGCTATCACCAGACACAGTACAAGTTTGTGCAACAACTCGCCCTGTAATGCTGACTGTTCCGTCTACATTATCCCCATTTGAATCGGTAGTTGCCGCAAATACCGAGCCAGACAGTGATATAAGTGCAAGAGTTAGAGCAGCGTATTTTGCTTTCATGTCGTATACCTTTAATTGTTAGATTAATGACCATACCGAAACCGAGTGTTAGGTATGATTAGGGAAGGAATCCAAATCAACACATTAACTTTCCTTATTGGTGTGCAACCCGGAAAGACATGAGATTAAATTTCTCTATACCACTGGTTTACACTTCACCCTTCCTAAGACTAATCTTACTTGAGTACAAATATCGTTCTATGGCCTGCTCTCTATCAAAGGTATATCTTCAATCAGTAAAATCTATCATTAAGCTCTCGCTCTTTTGAATAAAAACCTAATCTATTGAATTTAAATAAAATAATAATATCTAAATTGGCCAAAATTGGAGTAAAAATAGCACGTTTTAGATGGAAATTTTAGAAGGAAAGGAAACTGTTTAGGAAAGGTGTAGTTTGATAATGATTAGCGGGGTTTATTATTAGTCATTCTTTCAATAGCAGAAGGGAGAATTATCGATGATCCCCCCTCCTTTAGGTAGTTAAATTTTATTTATTTTGGTAGGCATAAAATTTATTCTGCTTCAAATCTTGCTCAATTTGCTCCAAGCTTTTTCCTTTGGTCTCTGGCACCAGATAAATAATAAATACTAACGCACCTATCGAGATCAGCGCATACAGCCAGAAGGTATAAGAGGCACCTAACCAAGTGACCAAGCTCAAGGTGGTGAGTGTCACTAACAGATCGAAAATCCAGTGGCTGAATGCGCCCAAGCTCGCGCCTTTACCCCGTACGAATAGTGGATACACTTCCGCATTGATCAACCATATGCAGACACCGAACCCGCCACAGTTCAACATCAAATAAGCGGCTAAGCAGACAACCACCATAATTTGACTGACTTGGTTCTGAGGGCCATTACCCAAAAAGAGATAACCCATTACCAGTAGTGCAACAATTGAACCGGGGATCGTCCAGAGAAGATAACGACGACGGCCTATTTTATCGACCAAGACACTGCCGATAACCGTCATAATGACGACCAGTAACGTACTTAGTCCAGTCCCCAGAATCGCAGCTTGATTAGAGAAACCGGCATGGGTAAGGATAGTCGGTGCATAATAGATCAGAGCATTATTACCAGTGATTTGTGAGAACATAGCAATGGCGGCACCGACCACGACGGCTGGTCGAATCCATGGTTGCGCCAAATCACGCCACGACCCTTCTGGTTGATTAGCTACCGTATGTATCTCTTCAATTTCCTGTTGCGCTAGAGAAGTCGTCCCCCGAACACGAGTGAGGATACGCAGTGCTTCATCGTCGCGTTTACGCATCACTAACCAGCGTGGACTTTCAGGTAAGAACACCATACCTGATAATAATATCAGCGCTGGAATAACCCCTAAACCAAACATCCAACGCCAATGGTCACCCAATACAAATCCACTGGCGTAAGCAACAGTAATTCCGAATACCACCATAAATTGGAACAACACGACCATCTTGCCACGATGCTTAGGGGGGGCCACTTCAGCGATGTAAACAGGAATAATCTGTGTCGAACTCCCTGCAGAGAGACCTAGAATGAAACGCGAAATAATTAAGACAGTGACATTCGGAGACATGGCTGAAGCAATAGAACCTATCGCAAACAGGATAGCGACAAAAATCACCATCTTACGTCGGCCAAGGCGATCAGAGAAAGGTCCTGTACCTAAACATCCGAATATGGCACCAAAGATAATGGCTCCGGTGACAAGTTGTTTAACCGTATCGTCCATCGCGAATGCTTTGCCTAGGCCGAGCAAGGCAACACCAATCACACCGGTATCATAGCCAAATAATAGCCCACCCAATGCCGCTATTACGGCAATCCATACCACGATGGTTGGGCTAGGCTTTTCGAGCGGCCTCTCCATTGTTTTTTCCATAGCGTTCCCCTAAATTTTAATTGTCGTTATTGTTTAATAAAAATCTGTTTATCCGCACGCTGTGCGGTAGCTTGGATAAGCTCTGCATTAGGCTGGTCAGTAGTTGCTATCCACTTTTCAGCCTCATACTCGCTACGACCAAACTCCATATGCCTTCTTTTCAGTTGTTGCAATCGTTGTGTTTCATCCACATGAATGAACCAGGTTTGATCTAAAAAAGAGGGGGTCAATGACCAGCCACTTTCTTCAGATAATAAATAGTTGCCCTCAGTAATAATTAATCGTGTCTCTGCCGGTATGGCGATTTCACCGGCGATCGATTCTTCAATTTCTCGATGAAAACTTGGTGCATACACGGTGTCTTGTTGATAAGCCTGTTTAACGCGATGTAGCAATGCGTGATAACCGCTCACGTCAAAAGTATCTGGAGCCCCTTTTCGCTGGAGGCGTCCTAAGCTTTTAAGCTGATTATTCGCGAGGTGAAAACCATCCATAGGGATAACGACTAATGTTTCAGAAAACTGTTTTTTTAACCAATCGGTTAACGTTGATTTACCTGCTCCGGGTAAGCCAACAATGCCAAGGATATAGCGGCTGTTCCCTTCGCTCCACTGGCGAAGTTGTCGTAATGCATTGTCATCAATCATAAGTGGTCTATCCGGATGGAAGTAAGAAGCTGCAAAGTGCTAATAACTTAAATAACATTTACAAAACACTCCAATAACAAGGATGGAATTGTGAGCCAGATCATATTGTCGATGTTAACTCTGCTGCCTAAGCTGAATCGTTTCAAATAAATTGCCGATCTGTAAATGGGATACTTGATTCACCCTAAGGAGGGGTTCTGCTATGATCACCTCATTAACGGACTTTTGAATGGGATGGTATCTATGGCAGGTAAGACATTGGGGAACGTGCCGACGCTCTCTGTTTTCGATTTCGACGGAACATTAACGCGACATGATAGCTTTATTCCCTTCCTACGTTTCGCCTTTGGCCGTCGACGTTTTACGCGAAAAATGCTGCATTTAGTTTTCCCGACACTTCGTTGCTTACGCCGTAAATTAACCCGCGATGAGCTTAAAGAAGTCCTTATTCATACTTTTATGAAAGATATCGAAGAAAGGTGGGTAAAAGAAAAAGCGGATGCCTACTGCCGTAAATATTTCAAAAAACTCATGCGTCCAAAAGGATTACTCGCCGTTGCGGCCGAGTTGAACACCGGTGCTACGGTTACACTTTGTTCTGCTTCGCCAGAAATAGTATTACGTCCTTTTGCCGACCAGCTCGGGATCAATTTGATCAGTACCCAATTAGAAGTGATCGATGGAAAATTAACGGGTAAAATCTCTGGTAATAATTGTCGCTGTGCCCAAAAAGTCGCGCGATTAGAGCAAGTCTATGGCCCATTAGACAACTATCACCTCCGTGCTTGGGGCGATACTCGTGGCGACTATGAGCTACTCTCTGCCGCGCAAGACCCTCATTGGCGTCATTTCCACTCTTCTTCCGCCCCGAAAAAATCGCCATTGGATAAAATCAAAACATAGCTGCTACGTAGTGGCTGGTTATAGCGATCTATAAACTGCTCAAGAGTTATTAGAAATAAGAACCCTTGAGCTAGCTTGGCCTATCCCCTCTGGTCTTCGTCCTTGTCATTAGATAATGAGTAATACTCGGCAATCTTCCCTGGGGTCGTTAACCAATATTCTTGTCGACGTGCTAGCAATTTGTTCAATGTTTGTTTCAAACGAAAAAAGCGAAAGGGTTGCCCCACGATATAAGGATGTAATGCTATACCCATTACTTGTGGAGAATGTTGGCTACGGGCTAACAACTCCTCAAATTGATATTCTATCATCTGACAGAAGGTATCAATCGATGCCCCATTAGGAATGATAGTTGGAATGTCATTAATTTCTTGTGGATAAGGAATAGAAAGTAATTCGCCATTTTCAGTAGCAAAAGAGGTAGGCATATCATCGTGCGCCCAATTTAATGTGTAGGTAAATTGGTGTTTAGCAAGCAATTCAGGTGTATGAAAACTCTCCGATATCCACGGTGATAGCCAACCTTTCACATTTTTATTATAGCCGGTGAGCCGCTGGCGGCAGCTTGCAATCATTTTATCCTCTTCGTCCAGTACTAATTCTCCCTGACGCTGAGAGTTTGTATGCCCATGGGCAACCAATTCGCTTTCAGGTATTGCCAGCCATCTTTCAAGGAGTGTCGGGCAATAATCGATAATTGATGTATTCGCGATTACGGCAGGAGGTATAGTTAAGGTTTCGAACAAATCTGCTAAATGCCAGCCTCCGACTCTATTCCCATAATCTCGCCAGCTGTAGTTCAATACATCTGGATAGTTGGCATTAGCCGATAACTTTGCTCCCTCCAAGGAATCGAATGCAAAGTGTTCCAGGTTCATTGCGACATATACCGCTAGTCCTTTACCATTTGGCCAGCGTCTATCATCTCTCGACTTCGATGAGCGGTAGGAGTAACGCTGAGGTGTTGCAAGAGTCCCCAATTGAGCTTGTTTTGTCATGTCTGAACGGCCTAAGAATTGAGATAAAAAGCCAGTATAGTCATAACTATCATAATTGGGCGAGATGAACGCTATTGCATGCTAAAATTAAGGATGTACTGAAAAGGAATATAATAATGAAGAAGATACTTTTTTTATTTTCTGCCCTGCTACTAGCAAGTTGTGCGGCAAAAAAGGAAAAAACACCTGAACAACCTACCTTACATAATGGTAAGTGTGCCAATGCGGGCAAAACGATTAACTGTACTTGGAATGACGTATCTATTTAACTATTTTTCATAGCCAACGCAAAAAGGCCATCCGTTAGGATGGCCTTTTTGACTTATTGGATGCCTGGCAGTTCCCTACTCTCGCATGGGGAGACCCCACACTACCATCGGCGCTACGGCGTTTCACTTCTGAGTT
>Ga0157363_1000384_pt1 | contig 33497 bp, 15 predicted proteins | sample AttsexASBM1_FD_111477 | JGI IMG/M metagenome (GOLD analysis project Ga0157363, IMG submission 111477) | Fungus gardens microbial communities from leaf cutter ant in Ribeirão Preto, State of São Paulo, Brazil - Atta sexdens ASBM1 | ecosystem: Host-associated > Fungi > Mycelium > Unclassified ... | reverse complement strand
TTATATTTTACAAGAATAAGTATTCATAGAATATTTTGTGCTATCAAAATTATTATTAGTCCCCTGTACGTTTCTCTGTAATGTTATTTTCTCTTCGAAACGCGTGGAAGAGTATGGATTGTCCTGTTTCTAGCATATTAAAATATTCCTGCGACAAGAGTAAAGCATCGTAAAACATTTTTCACAGACGGAAAGAAATCGGTAAAATAAAACAAATGAGCATATGGATGGATTGATGCAGCCGGGTGTGACCTGAGGTGATACTACTTGGAAGATGGGTCCCTATATCGTGTATTTTATTCTGCTATCTGCTATTAAAATTTTCAAATCTACTTGTCTACGACATTCCATCTCGCTACTTTGATTATAAATGCTACTGGTCACGCGCGATATTTAATATTGTCTCTATGTATGCGATGTAAAATTCCTTTTTCGCTATCTACTTACAAACATTTCTTACGCCGTGCATCCCCTTTATGCTTTTTGTCCGACGAAACGTTCCGGAGACGATTATTATGCTACATTACGGATCATCAACGAAATATCCTTTGAATTATTTAGAATACATAAAGCGTTAATAAATAAGCGTGCTAAAGCGATAATAGAGTTCGAGGAATCGAAACGTCTGAAACGTAGTGTTCTCTCCGTACAATAAAAACGAGAATACATCAATAGAACGCTTGCGCTGATTTAATGCATTTAACAGTTTTGACACGGCTTACGCGCGTCATCGCGGAACGATACAATTCGCAAACACGTGGCGACTCCACGATCAGCAGGGCGCCGTCAACGAAAGTTATCTCTACATTCTCCTTAATAATTCCTAAATTCCTCTACTAACAATAGTGGTAACACAAGGCAGAGCTTCCTGAAGAGACTCTATGATATGGAGCAAAATCCATGGGGTGTAAAACTGAACATTTCGAAGCTCTTCAAAACGCAGCCCTTACTTCCCCGTTCCATTTATCGAGCGCGATTCTCCCCCGTATCAGTGAGGACGGCGTCATCGTTTCCTTCTCTCTCTTTTTTTCCTCTTGTTTCATTTTCTCAAGCACTCACGCGTGCTCGTTCATCCTTTTGTAAAAATACGTGTCGTATATTTTTCAACGACGAAACGATTATTACGGATAACGAGACTGCGGACGTTCTCTTTAGACGAAGAAGACAATTAGTATACTCACTAGAGTCTTCCAAACCCGCGAAACGGACTTGGCAACGAGCAGTAGAAAAATTTGAAAAGGTTCTCAAAATTCTCGCTTCTCAGAATATTTTACTCCACATCTTCATCATTTTCTAGAAGAAATCTCTGCCTAAGTGGGGACGGTTCGTCTGTTGCGACAGTCGAGGTCTACCGCGTCCGTTCGCGCCGGCGGCGTGTCTCCTGGTGTTGCGCAGCTCTCGATCGACCTCAAGCTCCTCCAGTTTCATGGTGAGACCGAGCTTCTGCTGTACTGCTAGGCGCAGAAGCTGGTTCAGCGTCTTTCGATCGTCTTCCGCTACGGTAAGCTGCCGCTGAAGTTCATCCACTTGCGTCACGTACTCTTCACAGCGTGCAGCGAACATTGCACGCAGACCTGGACAGCGCATGGTTAGCAGGGTTTAACACGACGTAGAGATAAGCAAATGAAATGAAGAGTTATTGGAAGCGTATCAGAATTCCCGAAGATGAAGCATGAAGCAGGTTCCATAATGAAGACAACATCCTTACATGTAATATATATAAAGTGGTAGAAAAATATGGCACAAATTAAAAATGCGTCAATCAAAAATTTGGCTCGTTGTAGACTTTTTGCATCATGTAATTCTGAAATAATGTGAGGCGTGATAATAAGTTTGTTTTTTTTGAGCTGAGCTCAAAGCTGAGCTTGAGCTTTGAGCTGAATTTCTTGTGAGAGAAAAAGAAGAAAAATGAACATGCAAGAATCATCTAAAAAAGATAAGCCTAATGACTAGTCACATTTAGGAGGGAAATGTTATATGCAGGTACACTTGGTAATTTTTATGTAATACAATAATTATGGCAGAGAATCAAAGAGTTTGAAAAATCCACCGCGATACCCCATAGTATTAACAGCAACGAATTCATTAAGACTGATAACCAATTTAATTGATGTTAGTAAACATGTGTTAGTGAGACAAAATAAAAAAAAAGTTATATTATTGAATTTCACTAATAAATGGTAGGTTTTGTAAAAGTATCTTACAAATGGGTAATAAATTGGTTTTAGTGAAGATTCATAGGGCAAGAAAATTACTGATATCTTTGTAATTACTTATATCTCTTTTTACATGTACTTTCCTTTTTCTACACAATTTTTTCTATTAAATTATTAAGATATCCTAATCGCGTAGGAAAGATAAAAAGAGATACAGAAGTTAAATACTCACTCGAGAATGTCGCGGCGTTTTCTTTCAACATTCTAAGCTCATTCCTCAGCTTAAGCATCGTCTCGTTAACAATGCTCTTCTCGTTTTCGTACTTGCTCTTCAGATTCGTTAACGCTACTTCTGCTGTATTTTTATTTGATTTAAGCACTGTTCTTAATGTGGCGATCTGTTCCCGTTTAGCGGATAACAAGGCCTTTAATCTGATAACTTGCTCTTGAAGATCTGTTACGTCTGCTTTGTTTTCATTGACAGACGCTGAAAAGATTGAGTTAAAATTAGAAATTACTTGACAAAATTCAACGTCTATATTAATCATTAAAGTTTAAGTTTAAAGATACGCAAGTAAGTTCGTAAGTGAGATATACCAGAACAAATTTTAATTTTTTATATAATTATATTTCTTACTAAAATAAAAATAATGAACTTTATAAGATATCTGAGCATGTGGGCAGTACTTTTTTTTAGAATAAGGTTTTAAAGAAAACTATATCTAGGTGATTACTTCATTTAAAAAATAAAAACAAGCTTTTCATCAAGTACGAGATGTACTTACCTTCGCAAACGTTGCAAATATTGGATTGCATTCCTTTGACTTTGGATAGTTCAATCGTGTGTTCTACGGCATTTCTGAGATGTTTTATTTGGTCCATCGCGGTCTCTATGTGTTTCGCAATTTCCTTCGCCTTGCTGAGGCTCTCCAAATCCTTAATCTTGATATCGGTCTTGAATAGAGTCCTGCACCAATCCATTTTGCCATTCTCCTCCTCCTTCTCGGGTATCTCTGATTTTTCATGATCCAGCACTACTCTCGAAGGAGTCTCGCCGTTAACGGTGCATACGTGATGATAGAGTTGCGCGAGCTCGTCGGAGAGATTCTGCAGGTCGTTCTGAGCAGAATCAAGGAAACCGCCCGCTTCCGCGGTGAGTTTCGACAAAGTGGACACGTCCGATTCGAGTTGCATGCTCCTCTGTTCCGTGTCCAGGAGCTGAAACGAAGGAGTGGGAATTGAGTACGCGAACGCGCCTTACCAGGTCGCAATAAATGCGTTAGATACGTTTGCCTGGTACTATGTGTTTATCAGAAGTTCGTTCGTGAGATGAGTTTGAGAATAGAATTTATTAAGTAATCGGACAGTAGTTTAGGGTCCACAGTTACCAATTTTGCGAGTGCAGTACGGAGATTTTGCGAAAAATATACAGATAGATGATTTCTTTCTTCGAGCATTCGTGCAAAACAGGCTCGCGTGTTCCGACCGACATGCTACGTTAGATGCGCGCGAAATTTAGATTTAGAAGGAAAGTGATCGATTCTGACTTTTCGTTTCTAAGCGCATTCTATCTCAAAAGCCATGTTGCATAGCATATTACGATCCGTACGTTGTCTCTTTCGAGCACTCGAGAGTAACATTCGTTCAAATGCGCTGATGCCAGGATCCATGTGTGAAAACATAAATGAATATTTATAGCGTTCAGAGGAATAAGATTATTCTCACACGTGGATTTACATTTAATGGAATAAATATTCGTCAGTAGTTTAGCTTCGAAAACATGTACGGTTAAATATATGAGAAGTATCATAGATAGGAAGCGATATATGGGCTGTTAGGACACTGAGAAGCGAGTATCATTGTACGGATCATTAGAGGAGCCAACAAGACAAATTGTTATTAAAATATCTGGTAAATACGTCAAAGGGACCACACGTAACCCAACCTTTTCTCGAAGGCTCTTCTCTGACTCGGGTATCTGAAACGCCACAATTTCTGTTCAAAGTCTATCATTCTTACGCGATAATTGCGCCAGTTTTATTGCACACACTTATATTCTTGCCACTAGCAAGCTCTTTTCTTTTTTCTTTCATATCTTTTTATATCTTACAACAGTTTTTAACTAACACCTTCACCCTTTATCGCAAGTTTCGCGACACGCTGTTAGAAGTACATTTCATGAAACATAATAAGATATGGATAAGTGTGTACCTTGTTCCTCAGATTCGTCAGCTCTGTTCTTAGCTGCTGCGTGGAGTCTGATACAGTTAATCCATTCTCCAATTCGGACAGATCTTTCTGCAACTGATTAATCTCGCGAGCGGACATTGTGCTCCATTGATGATATTGCACAACGGCCTGTTAAAACAGTAGCATAATGTTTTATAGCAAAATACTTAAATGTAGTTTTTATTTGTTTTCTTCATGTAAAATTATTTTATTTTTGAAAAACAATATTACCGTTTTGATAGAAAAGTGACAAGTTTAAAAATTAGCAACTTTTTAGTAGAGCATTTTTTTAATTCTTTCTGAATTCAAATAATGTTTCAATTAGGATAGTGATATATGTAGAATATGCATAGTTTCACTTTCTTTTCATTTTATTATACTTTCAATTATAATGTATTCTTGAAAAATATATCATGAGTTTTCACAATTCAAACACTACAACTTTAAATTTCATTCCAAAAAATTATTATAGAACTTTTTCATATAAGCAATATATTGGCAAATATGTCATTTTTCCACAAAAATATATTAGTTTTTAGGCTGATTTCTTTTCATTATTCAAAAACGTTAATTTTTTACTTGTGTCATTTTTCTGTTAATGCGGCGACATATACATATAAATGTACCTGATTGAGTTTATCTAACGTCGTCTCTTCACTCTGCTTTTCCGGTAATTTCGAGTGAAGATGATGTAACGATTGCACATGCGCTGCCAGCTGCACTATTCGCGCAACGAACGATTGCAATTCCGCTTGACTCTTTTCGACCGCGTATTGCGACTCGCGCAGATTTTGCGTCAGATGAGCCTTTTCGGTCTCCGCAAGTTCTAGTTGCTTCTCCAGTTTCTTCAATTCGTTCAGATGGATTTCAGAAAATAAATCAACCTGTTTATCGGTTGCAGATGTGCCTGGTTCTTGCGTCTTTAAGTCCGCCTCGATTCTACGCAGCGCAGGCGAGTCATCCTCACCGTCGCTGCATATCGTTTGATCCTCTGTGATGCCCCGAATGGAAAGCGCCAAATTGCTAAGATTATAGATCGATTCGCTGTTGATCCTCTGGTCCAATTCCTTTTTCAAAGCGTACTTGGCTTCACGTTCGGCCTGCAAGGACTCCAACGCCTCCTCCATCTGCTTCTCTGCTATTTTCTTCAGATTCGTCAACTCTTCTACCTGACTGTTCAACAATTCGACCTCCTCCGTGAGTCGTCGAATCTCGTGTTTGGCACCTTCAAACTCCACCTGACTTGACCGCAAACCGGACACTTGCTTCTGTAATGAGATATTCTCGTCCTCCAGCTCGGAGTAATCCTGAAGCAGACGAGTCTCGCGGAACCTGCACTCCCGCAATTCCGTTCGCAACGACTTACGCTCCGTCTCCGCCTGTTGATGATCTTTCCCGACTTCTTCGCGCTCCTGCAGCGCGTGATCACGCTCTGCCTCCACCCGTTCCAATTCATGCCGTAACTGAAAACATATTCCCATTCAACAAAGTCTGTCGAAAATTGATTTTGTCAAATGCTTGCTAAAAATTCTGTCAATAAAAAGATACTAAATTTGAAGATACAAATTCTGTTATATTCAATATTGTTAACAAATTGCTGACAGATATGTAAGAAAATCTGCTGACATAATATGAGAACAAATTGTCGACAAAACAGTGCAAAGCTTGCTAATAATTTGACAGTAAATTGACGACAAAAACTGATCAAAACTTTGCTCAGTTTTTGCTGTCAATTTCCTGTCTGATTATGTATGTAAAGTGTGCTAACAAAAACTTATAGCTGACAGAATGGTATCAAATTTGTCACCAATTCTAAACAAGTTTGATACCAACTTGGCGACAATTTGTTTGCTTACTGAGTTACGATACTGAATTAAAATGCATTTCTATTTTGCAAAGTCGATAATTGCCAATTTGATACAAACCTGCTTTGTTTCGTTTTCTAATTCGATGATCTGCGATTGCAAAGACGTTTCCCGAGCGGCGCTCTCATTAAGAAGACTCTCTTCTTGTTCGATGCCGCTTTTTGCTGTTATTTTTGTAGTTGTTTGAAACTTTGCTAACGCCTAAAATAATGACAAAAAATAGGCATTTAAGTCAAGAGTAAATATACATCGTTATATAAGAAATGTGTTTACGTGACGCATACACAAATGATAAGAATAATAAGACCGATTATTCAAGACTGTCCAGCGAATATACTAAATTCTAAATTATAAAAAATACTAAATAAAAAATAGATCCAATTAGCATCTCATATCCTTTTCAAAAATATTCCGGATTAGATAACTAAATATAGATATCCGTACGTTGATTAGCTAATATCAATAGCAAGTATATTGAATGAGTTACTCCACATTTCTTCTGTAGACAAATTAATACGGTTGACTCTATCTCCTCCTACCTGTTCTATTCCAAGAAAAAGGAACACTATTTCTTTCCGCATACTCATTTCATACGCTCTATGTAAAATGTTTGCCGTACAGTAATAAAAGTTCGCCCATGTCTCATTTGTATTCGTTACACATTAATCGCTACTGTCGAGCAAACTGTCGCAAGAGCAGAATAAATTTTCTTTCTCTCACAGGCGTGTCGAGTGATGGAGTCGGCCCCAAAAGAAATATATTTTTTTATAGTTGAATTAGTGTATACTGTTCGTGCTTAAAGTAAAATAGATATTCCTGGTAACTTTTTTAAATTCTTCATATAATTTTTTAGAGTTTCTATATAATTTTACTTTTTACTTTTTAACTTTTTAAAAAACTTCTCAGATTTTTATTTTATAAGACTTAAAACATTTTTCAGAAGTGCTGAGAAAATCTATATCCTTTCTAGAATTTTTCATATGTGTGTGTAGCAGCAATAAAGGAACAGATATTTCAGATAATCAAAATTTTTGCATTTTATCTTTCAAAGTAATCTTTCATGATATGATGACATCAATATATTTATATCTTTGATACAAAACTTCAAAACTTTTTTAAAGTCATAAGTTTAAAGTAAAGTCGTTAGAATGGTATTCGTCACATTTCTTTGAATGTTTGCGATGTCTTGAAAATGTTTATCTTTCATGATGTTTTTTAGAAACAACATTTGGAAATTTGGAAAAGATAGCTTTAACAAATAAGGTGGATGGCTAATCTTAACAATTTATGTCTTTATTATATCAAAAACTGTTTGGCTATTTCATTGAACCTGATTTTTTCAGATTTTATGATTATTCTACAATGTGCTTTTTGTTTTCTGTTTCTTACTTTCTGTTTCTTATCCGATTTTTTGTTTTATGTCGCCCGAGATAAAAGTTAACTTCGAAAGAACAGGAAACACATGGCAAGAAATACAATTGTCGATAAAATGGTTGCAAAGGGGGAAGAAAAAAGAGGCAGAAAGCAAGAAACAGGAAACAAAGAGCACATTGTAGAATAGACTTTATGCTATTCTCAAAACTTAAAATGTAAAACATTCACAAGATTCACGTGATGAATACTCCGAATAGCATTCCAACTATGAACTTTAAAATGTTTTGAGGTTTTAGGTCTGTTTTCTATGGCTGAATTAGTGTACATTTTTGAACTTAAAGTGAAATAGACATAAGTTTGATATTTGTCTAAAGCGAGAAAGAAAGTTCTAGAACAGTCTAGTATAGAAACAGAAAACACACCACATGTATCGAGATGTGCAAAATATAATATATATTGATGTCATGGAAAACTCATGGTGTAAATATCCAACAATAACAATAATAATAATTATAATTATCCAACAAATACAATTTAATAAGCCAAGTCGAGCATATATAAAGTATTAACATAATATAAAAATTAGTAATAATTATATGTAAGTGGAATAATTTCAACTTTAATCATAGTCTTTATCAGCCACAATTAACAAAAGAGTTATGTAAATAATAAGTCTAAATAATAATATAATATAAAATCTTACAAGGAGGATTATTTTGAAAAGTAAAGTACATTTTGTCTGTTTGGTTGTTACAGCCCAAAAATATATGTCAGATTACACATGTAAATTCTAAGACTTTTAAGACTTATTATTTTGCAATTTCAGACGAAAATTTATAAAAAAATAAAAAATTATTTTTTCAGAAATTTTCATAAATTTACAGTACAACAAATTCTTTAAAATATTATGAGATAATACTAGAATTTTTTCATCAGGGATATGTTTAACATTTGGCAAAAGAGAAAAAAGGAGAGTTCTAATGCGGTCTAAGGTAACAATAAAAAAAAAAACAAACCCAAGGTTCCGGACATGCACTAACCTCCTGCGTGATCTCCAGCTCATGCTTCGTATTTTCGTAGAGTGCCTCGAGGTCGTTACACCGTTGCTGCAGGGCCGACTTCTCCTCAAGCAGCGCGAGTCCGTACTGAGCCGACTGTATTTTCTCGGTGGAGGCCAAGTCGAGCTCACGCGACAGACGCTCAATCTCAGTTCTCAGCTCCTCGATTCCGTCGACGGCGGCCATTGTTGTCTGCGCGATGACGACGAGGTTGATGATGACGAGGACGACGACGAGGACGACTACGACGACGATGACAACGAAGACTCTTCTGATTCCCCTCCGGCTACTCCTCGTGTTACTCCCGCTTCCCCCTGCTTCTCCCCCTTCTCCGTCGCCTCTCAACTACCTTCAGCACCTCGCTGTTATCGCGAGTGAGACGAATGGACACCGGTCGCCGTGGTTGCACCACCCGAGTGTGAACGCATCCTTCGGATTCTTAATCCACGATCTTTTTTTTGTCCTCTTCCAACGCCTCGTGTCGTGGCCTCCTGTCTTCGATGACGTGCGCGACTCTTCTGGACAATCTGGACTCTCCAGACTCTCCTACGACTCCCACCTGTCCTCCGGTTTTTCACATCCTACCTGCGATGCGAGAGCCACCATGGCATCATCACCGACCGTCACCGCGAATGACACTTCGAGCCGATTTTGACAGACGCGGCGACGGCGCGGCGCGACGACGACGATTGACGGCGATGATGATTCGGGTGGATTCGGGATGTGGGTGGACGGGCGAGATCCGAGATCACGCGATAACCGGATGCGCGTGTTCCGCGATTCTGCCTTTTAACCATAGAACTTATAGTGATGGAAGGGGAATACGGACGTCGAGCTGTGAGCGAGATTTAAAGAACAGAAATATCTTTCTATCCTCTTTGGGTACATGCGCAGAAAGAAGAAAAGTTACTAAGATAGAAATATATACAGAAGTACATCTTCTGTCAGTTGCTCACACCTTCCATTCATTGCTTGGATAGGTTATTCCAGTTCCAATAAGTTCTACAATTTCAACTCGTTTCGATGTTCCGTTCGTCTATCAACGATAGAGACCATCTAATCTCTTCCTCTCGTTCTCTCCATCCCGCATCGATAAGAGATTCGCCGCCTACCTAAGGACACATGGATGTTAATATATTCACGCGTCGACGCCACGCGGTTATTTATATTTCTTTCGAAGGGTACCATAGAGCTCGCTCGATCATCCATTCACTCGTTTCCTTCCAGTACTCGCTCATTCATAAGCATTTATAAACGGCCAAGTCAATCGTCGATAACGACCGTGTAGATGTCCGAAAAAAACATGTAATGCGTAGTTAAGGAATGTATGGCAGGCGACATGGAGAAATGCAAGCGATTAAGTGATAAATTATTGTTGAAGTTTAGTTTTGATAAGAATAAGTTATGGCCCACTCGTTCATAAGCATTCATAAGCGGTCAAATTAATCGGTGATAACCACATGGATAAAAATATGTAATGCGTAGTTAAGGAATGTATGGCAGACGACAGCATCGCAGAGAAAAGAAACTAACGCGGTAAATCAGAAGTTTAGTCTTGACAAGTACAAGAGAGTTACAGCGATTTACCTGTCCAACATGCAGTAAAAATCTCACAACTTCCATGTGAGAAGAATGTACTGTAGAATTTCGCTTTCGGAAATTATAAAAATTTACAATTTAATTTGCAGCATTGAGAATCGTTGCTGATTAATAATCTAGAATCGCAGAGCAATTCTTGTGTAACGCGTTAATTTTTCGCAAGCTTTCTCTTCCAGAAATTCCGAGACAAATATGCTGGACGACTGTTAATTAGTTAATGAATCAATCCCTGGCGAGTCCATTTAACGATGACACATAGATTGCTGCAAATTGCGTGAATTCAGACCACATCATGTGTGTATTGACATGATTGTATAATTCTTCTTAACGAACAGCAATCTATGCATATTCAATATACAACTTATTATCCCTGAAACCACAAAACGTGTATTAATTGGACGAGAAACTGGGAGAAAAACGTTACTCATTTCACATTGTTTTCGTTTCCGAATGTCAAATGAATTTCTAGCAATCCTTACAGAAATGCAATTTAAGAAGGTAGTAATTAATTACTTGTTTTATGCATTAAATAATGCTCTTAAAACTTAAAATAAATAATCAATTATTATCTTACTGTGTTCCAGTTAAATTTCTATAAAGGAAGAGAATGTTTAAGAGTAGCTGAGCTTTAAATCAGTTTCATACCTGGTCATATCACCTAATGTGTATTACAAAGAATCTTTAGAAGATTCTACTATTGTTTATTTCTATTAATGTAGATTAATTTTAATCTCGGTTTAATTTACTTTTTTTTAACTAGAATTCCTGATTATCTGATAACCTGAAATCTTATCAAAATGTCACTCTTGTTAAGCTTTTTTTATTGTTTGATTAATCAGAACATTTTTCCTGTTCTAATCTCACACAGAGGATCTTCAGAGGATTTTCTAAGGATTTCCGTTTCTTAAATAAAATATACTGTGTGAGATTCTGAGATAAAAAGTAGTAAATTAAACCGAGAGTTAAGTTTATCTACCTTGATAGAGAAATGAGCTTGTAACAGATATTCAAAGCTTGACGTCGTGAAACTGTGATCTGTTGTCGCAGTAGAATCAATTAAGAGTAGAAAGGATCTTTAAAGAGACGAAGGAACATAAAGCGTTTAGGGGACAACACAGAAAAAGAGATCATTCCTTTGCCTCTCCGTACACATTCTATTTCAAAAATTCTGTTTAAAAACATAACTTCGAATACTTCATATTCTTTTTTCTCTTCTTCCTCTTCATCCTCCTTGTCTTCTTCCTTCTTTCTTTCTCTCTCTCACTCTCTCTCGTTTCTTCTTCTTCTTTTTTTTAAGTATTAATAGATTAGTTTAATATATAAGACGAGCCGTGGACCCGGCGTACGCCGCCGGTCGAATTAGATTCATACACTGTAACAGTCGTATTCTTTACAATATTCGTACGTAAGTCTTGTAGCAGAGACAAAAGCGCAGGTGCCCTAATCGCACTCGATTTTTTATTCTTTATAATAATTATTCGTATGCTCGTCTGAACCTCTGGTGCTATCAACGAACCACAGAGACCGTGTCGCGGAGGGAATGGCTGTGTCTATCCAGATTATTTGCTCTTACGTGTGATGTGTAGTCTAAGTCATTCCTAGCCAGACAGTATAAAAATGACGTCTGAGAAATGTTAGCAGTATACGAACATCCAACTTCAAATTGTGAATTGACCCATCCTTCGCTTCATTCTGATTACCAGCGAGAAGCAAAAGATCTCTCAAATTCGTCCAATTTGTCGTAAAGTCCATTAAGATTAATCAAAGATTAAACCCCGCATGTCTTCAGACGTCCGTCTAGACACTTCGCGTCGTCCGGAATACTTGGTCCGACGTATGTCCATGTATTGATAGCGCCAAAGGTCCGCGAAGGTTCAATATAGCGAAGTACAATTTGTTTGATCCTCTCCAAGTCTCGTCGTTGACGTGAGCACTAGCACACTGAAACTACGCAATGAGATCCGGCATATTTTTTTTTAAGTCCCGCACAATGTGTTAAGTGTGTATAAAATTGCTGCAGGACACCTGGATTACTATAAGAAACACCCCCGGTACGCCATTGTCCAAGGAGACGATCGGCCCCGGGTCTTTTCTTCCACCGAGATAGTCAGGCACGCCTGGCTTCTGAACGTTAATACACAATTGTCGCTGCTGGTAGAACCACGGAAGCCGCGCGAAGCGTACGAGTAGCGTGGACGTCGTGCGTGGAATTATCCACGTCAGCGGGTCGCGTCAGCGACGTCCACGCGACAATCCGCCTTTTGGGCTTGAACAAAGACTAGCCCTTTCCCCCTCCCATTCGGATGATCGAATTGATATAGTTGCACTGCAGCTACTTAGCATAAACGTGGTCCGGGTATTTCAAAAAAGTAGTCGGGATTCTAATCTCTTATCCTAATTATAGTATAACTCGGCTTGCATTTTACTTCATGAAATACCGCGCGATCGGACGAGTCGCTGCTCTCGCTAATATAATTTCGCCATGTTAGGTACGCGTGCATGCATGATTATCCTTCCTTTTATATTCGTTTTATAAGAAAAAATCTCACTTTGTACTCGCGTCGAGCGTTAAGTGGTCGTCCCCTGCGCGTGTGACGGGGAATAATAGCTTCTTTTTTTTTCCTTTGAGTACGACTTGACTTCCTTTTCTTTGATCGCATCATTTACAAAAATTTTGTCCCTACAACTTATGAATTAGGAAAAAAAAGACAGTATCGGTCATCACTTCGTGATTATACTCTATACATGAAAAATATAATTTTTCTCGTGGAAATACAAACGATCGCAAAAATACAAAGGATCGCATTATCGGAATTAGTCACCAGCAACGACCAGAGTATAAGCTAGCTTTTTACAGTACAAAATACAGCTCCTGCATATGCATAAATATATGTATACACATATGCGGATATATATATATACATATACCTAGTAACGAAGTATTTTCAGCAACATGTAAGGATATAGTAAGGTTGGTACAACTTCCTCTTCTGTGGGCTTTCTTTTTATCGCCTATCAACAGTACAAGTGACAGTATGAACAATATGAATCTATAGTCTTGTCATTAACAATTATGATTGTACGTACAAAATGTGTCAACTTGTACAGACCACCGTGTTTATATGTATATATACATACATATCGATGTAGCAATCATTTCGGACATATCTTACTTGGTATCAATCACAACATATCCTTCTTTTTACGTTCAGAAAACTGTAGAAAGCGCACACGTTTTCTCTCTCTCTCTTTTGCCCTACTTTGAGCGTGTTCCATTTGACTCTCACAACGCTCGCGACCATTAAGTCCTTGTAAAACATGCGATAAACTGCCAAGGATGATCTCAATGAATGAACGTTGCGAAAATCAAGTGGAACGCACTCTTCGTCGAAGTCGGAGGGTATGAGTTTAATTGCATATAAACCTGTAAACACTGTGACAATCCTACAACTATACTTCGTTTTTGTCCGTACCTATACAAACTAGACGAGTCCGATATATAAAAAGAAAATAGAAAAAGAAACAAAAGAACGCACAAAAAGTGACACAGAGTACGATCAACATGCTACAAATACTTCAAAGTATATTTTTATTAGTCAGTTAGTAAAATTTTTTTTCTTCTGATTGATAAATGAAATGCTTTGAAGCATCTGTAATGAGACTTTGATCGCACAGTAATAGCTCGGTGAAATCCTCATTACATCCTTACACATTTAAAATTAGCGTTACTAAATCTTATTTTTATGCATTCAGGGTGCCGGCATGTGTTCTCGCATACTCTTTTTCCCATGTTCTCGCGTTCGCTTCCGAATCCTTTTCTTCAATTCTTTCTTTCGTTCCTTCATTTGTCGATTTATGAGTGTTGGCTAGAGAGTTCGAGAGGGAGGACCGGAGAATACAAGATGCGTGGATGCGAAAAGTGGTGCGACGTGAGCCCGTGCCTTGTGACTCGTTCGTGAATCCGTGTCAATGACGAAGACGTTCCTCTCTGTCAACGGGTGGCCCGTTTACTTTTCGTTATTTTCATGTTTATAACCGAGGTATCGTATCATAAAATTTGCTTTATTTATACAAATGCGAGAGCCGTCGAGGGCGCGCGTGGAGGTAGTCTCGCGCGTTACATCAATACATCACGCAAAACCGCTAAACACGCGCCAAATCTCGGCAAGGCTACGTGTGTGCTTCCCGAGAATCCATACATCTTGCATCAGAAAACAATGCGCATACGAGACAGTTTGAAAGTCAGGGGACAGAGGATTCATGTCTCTACTCTAATTCAATAGAATGTTTATAATATTATTACATAGGTTGTGTGTGTATGTATGCATGGCATATGGGTGTGTATGCATGTGAGTTTTTGTGAGTGTATGTGTGTGTGTGTGTGTGTATCATATACGTGTAAATGTAAATGTCAGACATGTTACTCGTAGAATGAACCCTGCTCTCATTCACACGTAGTAGCAAATGGTACGTGTACAAGTGTCGGTGTTTAACAGCAATAAAAACTTAAAGACATCGTTTAAGAAAAAAAAAAATCCTTGCGAAGAGAACAACGGTGGGCAGAGAGGGGAAGGAGATTAGGAATAAGGGCGAGGAGGGCTGGGGGGTAGACTGACTTCTGGGAGTTAGGAGCATGGAGAGATAGAAATCCGATTATGACAACGACGACGACAATGGCGACGACGACAACGAAATCGACTCATTGTAACCACAATGTGGTTACAATCATGATCATGTCGATGACGATGACGGCGGCGACGATACGTCCTCGCTGATACGAATTGTATGCTTCACGATATAAGTCCGCACATCTCTATCTATCTATCTATCCCCGGGAACGGCGTGCGCGACGGTAAACTGCTTATCATTATTAAGCGAGCGGCACGGATTCCGGTTATCTCCTACTTCCTGTCATCCTGGTCGCATTCGCGGCTTATGTGACCAGTCTTGCCGCAAATGTAGCAAGTCTTGCCACCGGCCTCGGTGCAGTTACGAGCGATGTGGCCCGTCTTGTTGCAGTTATAGCAGCTCTGCATCGCGAAACGGCCGGAATCATTGCCACCCTCCGGGCAGCTGCGCGCCATGTGACCAGTCTTGTTACAATTGTAACAACTCAACTCCGGTCCCTGTCAACAGCAATACCTGTGTCCAATCTGTTCCACATGTTCGGCACGTTCGGGTGCTCCATGCTCAATTCCGATTTCGCAGGTGTACTAACCTGCTGACAGTCTTTCGCAATATGACCGACACCGTTGCAGCGGTAGCAAAGATCCTGATCCTCCTTGCACTCGCGCGCAAAATGTCCAAATTGGTTGCATTTGAAGCACTTCTCTCGTCCACGTCCAAAACCACCGTCTCTATCTCGGCCACGATCTCCTCTGCCTCCACCACCACCTTGTGGGCACTCTCTTGCAAAGTGACCCATACGGTTACATTTATAACACGCGCTCGAACTCATTTTTTAAGTCCTGCAATTGTACACATATAGATAAATATATACACATCCATAGATAATTAAGATAATTATTATATAACTTTATCTTTAAAATATATAGGCTCAGTTTTACAACTTACAGTTAACTCTTAATCGAGATTGAACCTCGATTAAAAGTTAACCTGAGTTACGAAATTGGGCCATGAAGCATAAATTATTCCAGCAATATTGCAGCAACATTGCAAGGTTCCAACAATATTGCAGCAACATTGCAAGGTTACAGCAATATTGCTGCAAGCTTCTACACTGCATAGATATACAATATATATATATATATATATACATATATATATATATATGTATACACACATATATATATAATATTGATTCCTTATATCATGTACCCATTTTTTACGTCACAACATATGCTACATATTACATGTTCAATAAAATTACATTACAACCTTAGAAATAAATCGCGAGGAATACACGTCGCTCCGCAAAGCTCTCTAGTTGGCGTTTATCAAGACGGGAAGAGAAGTGCAAGAGAGGGGAGGGGACACCTAGTCAGCGCGCTCTGAATATGGCCAGCGGAGAAAGCGCAATTATTATCGGTTTCGTTCAGAGAAACAAAGGATCTCCCGAGTACCCTACTCAACCGGTCGTCGTGGGTACATGACGGGTGAATCTGCCGTGTCCGACCGCGCGTCTCGTGCGAGGCACGCTCGCGTCGCACACGACGCACACAGATGTCTCCTGACGCGGCGCAGCGAGGAACGCTCAACGCGCGCGCGCTGCGGGGCGAGCGGGGGCAAGCTGCGAGACACTCGAAGTGAACACGCACTTTATTCGCCGAGAAGAGATTACGAGGCGCGGGGTCAACGCGGGCATAACGCGAGTAACGCGACGATGAGTCTCGCGCAGGCAGGAAGCGGCCGGCCGTAACGAATCGGAGCGCAGAGGACGAACGGGGGACAAGACGACCCCGCGAGCCGCATGGCGCCGGCCGGATCGGAGCGATCGAAGCGGCGGTGGCGGCGGCCGGCAGGCTTCGCTGAACGTGGCGCGTTGAATAAGATGGCATTTTTCCCGCCCACAAGTTTTCCCAATTCGTTGGGTCGCGGCGAAAACGCGGTGGGCGCGTACACGTGCTCCGCGCGGGTCATCCGCGCACTCCTCGCACTCTCGCAATGGCGGGCGGGCGGCCCGAGAGCGCGTGCACGAGGTCAGCGACGCTGGCGTCGCCGGACGTTTCGCGTACACGACATCCGCGTCCCCACCGTCGCGGGACGACGAAGGGAAACGATAATTGGGATAGCTCGTGGTCTTTTACCGTGCTTTCTCTCGCTCGACGATTACGATTACACCTCCGATCTCCGCGGCGGGCCGTACATACAACGTGGCTGGCTCGGTCGGCTCGCGCGCGCTCTCTTTCCGTGCTCACCCCCACTTGACGACGCCGATGTGTGTGCGCGTGCGAATACGTTACGTACTAACGTAACGGCGTACATACGTATAGATGTATGTACGTATATACGCGCGTACGCCGTGCGGCACGGCGCAGCGCGGCGCGAAGATGGCATCCGAAGAGCGACGCCGCGCGCGATGAGCTTTTTTGTGCCATGCACGGAGGAGAGATCGCCCTCGATGGCGATGGCGACCGCGTTGCCGCCCCGCTACCGTCATAGGTCGTCGACGACGGCGGAGACGCGGCTACTATCGCCACCGCGCATTCTGCCGAAATTACCGGAATTACCGCCACGGAAATCATCGCCTCTCTCGACGAAGCGACTCGTTTCGGATTTTCCAACGGGAGATTATGATGCACGTCTGCGGCGCGGGTTAGATCGTGCGATGCGACGAGGACGATGGCAATTGAATAAAATCCACGTGCCAAAGTCGTGACCGCATTGTACGATTTGTCGTAAAGGAGAATCGCTTCAGGCCGCTTTTGCTTCGGCGGCGGCGCAACCGTGCGCACCGCGTGCCTTGGATGGTTTCACGCGTAAAATTCAACAAAATGGCCATCTCTATTGTTCGTCTGCTTACCTGCTTAGCTACAAATCACGCGGATGCGGAGAGGACTACCAATGCGACGTCTATTACGTTAACAGATTCACAACGGAGTGGATGAAAATACTCAGTACCGCAAACCTCGGACCACACACTTTCGAGCGGAAGGCTCGCGGAGACCTTCGAACATGAAAAAGGAAAGATTGGTCACCGTGGACGACTATCGTTGTAGGATAAAGGCGGAAACGCAAACTTTCGCATTAATAGATCTATTCGCATTGCTTGTACTTTTTGCACTCGGCATCTTCGCTTTCTTTTGTTTCGACATTCGTATAATATATATTTAGGTCTGTTTGCGTTACTTGTACTTTTTGCACTTGGCATTCCTTGCTTTCTCTCTCCTTAACATCCGAATGTATTATATTTAGCGTCTTTTAAATGCAAAAATTTGGAAAGATTTCAAACAATGCAAACAGATCTTTTAGGACTGTTCAGTTTAATTGAAATTTTGCATTTTTTTTACATCCATAAAAATTTTGGATTGATAAACAATTTTTTCTTAAACGATATAAATAGTTATATTTATATGCTGGAAAAATGGATATTATATATTAATGAATATCGAACAATTATTTATTAATAATAAATTTCGTTTTATACGTACAGAAATTCAATTTCGATAATCTTGTATTTAACTTATATGTGCAATATAAATAGTAATTCATCCCAATAATTCTGATTGGTTGGTCCTCACTCTATTACTTTTCCAAGTTTCCATTTTTCGAAATTCCGACTGTCATGGGACAGTTAAGACCCTTAAGTCTTAAGCCCGATCTACAATTGCGTAAAAGTTGTAAGAGACTCCGCACAATAAAAGGAATAGAGAACAGAGAACAAAGAATAAGAATTTCAATCTATCAAAAATCATGTATTGTGAAACACATAGTTTCTGATAGGTTGAAATTCTTATTCTCTATTCTCTGTTCCTGTTATTGTGCGGAGCCTCTAAGAATTGACTAATCGCACTTGAATACGAGGAGAATATCTGACTTATTTCCTGCTGGACGTGGAAATACTTGCCGCGCGGCAAAATAACGTAGTAACCAATGAACACATTAGGAGCTGTAAACTTATTGGCCGCATCACATTTTGCATTAAGCATTTCTAATATACAGAAGCCATTACATTTACGCGGTACTCTTAATCGAGTTTGATAACTGTAATTATAAAATTGGTCAATCACAGTCGTTCCGTTCTTCCGAGGAACAGCTATGATTGGCCAATTTCATAATTACGGACGTATTAAGCATGTCATGTAACAGATTATGATTTGTCAATTTCTTATGGCTTAAGGTTTAAAAATCTATTATAAATCCGATTGCAAAAGTCTATATTGCGATTTTAAGTATAAAAGAAACATGTATAAAAAAATTTTACAATCCAGCAAATGAGAATGGATTAAAATGGATTGAAATTTTTTTCTATCCGTATTTTAAATAGCGAATATTTATTTTTGGATTTAATTGAATTCAATTAGATTTAATTAGATGCAATTGGATTGAAAAATTGCATTTTCTATTCAAAATTTTGAATTGAACAGTATTCACAATGTATATACGTGTGTGTGTGTGTGTGTGTGTGTGTGTTGTTTTTTTGTATGTGTGTGCACAGAAAAAGCTAATATTACTTTTAGATTGAAAGACATAGAGATATGCTCCATGCAATTCTTATAAATGAATAAAAATGCATTCAGGATTGAAAAGCATTCATTTTAACATTCGTGAATCAATATTTCTGAAAATCTGAATTCATTTCGATTCATTTCAATCCATTCTTGTTTGTTGGGAATTGATTTTCACTACGTAATATTGTAAATATATGATTTTTTCTATCTATTGAAAATAAATAATTAAAACTTGAAATTATTTAATGAAATATTTAAGTTTTTTTTTACATTCCAAGATTATCTTCTCGCTGAATAAAATATCATACAGTAATTATATATATCTATTGTATGTATAATTATTAAATAATTATATATTAATCATTCTAACTTTCCTTTTTTCTTTCAAACTATCTATTTGAATATTTATTGTTTGAAAGAGGCTAGGATGGAGAAGAAGCACAATAAAGATAACTTTTTCTATGCTGATACACTTTTGTATTTCATATATAATTCTAAATATTTTATAGAACATCGGATAACCTGTGTATTATCATTTTACTAGTTTAACAAAATAATTTTAAACATGCTTACTATTGAACATATGTATATCTATATTTCATTATCTCATACGTTCTCGATGTTGTTGTTGGAAATGACTAACACGTTTAACTTATTTTAAGTTGAATCTCGGTTAAAAGTTAACTACGAGTTATTATGAAACTGGGCTTAAATGAATTCTATGTAACTGTCAGTTAATTTAACCGAGGTTGGTGAAAGTCGAGACCCTAACTTTTCATCTTTTTCTAGTTTTAAGAATAAGAAAAAGATGAAGAGTAAATTGAACCGAGAAGTTAATTTACATAAAGTAAAGTTAATTTACATAAAAAGAAACGGGCACAAATTGTTAGTACGTGTATCAAATTGCGAAACTAAAGACCATCGCATATACAAAAATTTTATGCTTGTTCTACAATAGGGTGGCAAGTTGTAAGCCGTAAGAAATTAGCCAATCATAGTTAAATATGAAAAAAATAATCGACTGTGATTGGAATTTCTTACTGCTTACGGCTTGCGACCCTATTGTAGAACAGGCTTTAATAGTAATCATAATACCGTAAATCGGCCAATCACAATCGAGTGTTTTAAAACGTGAGATTGCAATTTTGATTGTGATTGGTCAATTTGTTTAAGACCATCGGCCTAGATCTTTTATTTCAAAAACAATAGCAAAGCTAAAATCTAAAAGGCTAATTATTCTAACATTTTCAGATATCAATATATAATTATGAATTAAATGAATTGTATACAGTTGATCATATTTAAAAATATATTTAATAAATTTAATTGATTAAAAGGAAAAATTCTACGAATGTAATAATCAATTGATATAACTGGTCCTGATTACGTCCTTAACACTAGAAACACTGATGAATCCAATGACTGCGTGATTAAGGACTTTTCTTTTTTTTTCTTTATTTAATTAACGGAAACGATTGTGCGCAAATAAAGGAAACCGCTAGGAGATACAATATGTACATATTTCTCACAGTTGTGATGTTGTTCGCAAGTCAGAATCAATAAGGGACTGCGCACAATCAAAGGAATAAAGAACAGGAAGCAAAGAATAAATATTTCAACTTATCAGAAATTATATATTCAATACATGATATAATTTCATAGGTTGAAAATTTTAGATCGGTATTCATAATCAGATCTTATATTCAAGATCGTTTCAAATACAGTCTTAAGAAGTCACAAATCAAAGGACTATATTAGAATATTACTTAAGACAATCTTGAAATAAGAACGGACTATGAATACCACCCTTATTCCTTTGATTGTGACTCCTAAAACTATTCGATAGCGGATATGTTTACAATTATCCTTTCATTGCAAATGTACCGAAATATTCATTTGGAATGTTATAACTTTCCGAGTTTTACATAATAAAAATAATAAAAATAATTATATAGCTATAAAAGATATAAGTAAATTAAAATGAAAGCTTTTTAAAATGTACATAATAGATATTCCGATTAAAAATAACAATGAAAGAAATAGAAGAGCTCGAGAGAATAAGCGCTCTTCAGAATACGCTAATTGTTAAAAAAAAAATTTCTTAATATACAAGTTAAATTTATTGAAGAATGGTAGAACAATAATCGTCTATTCTTCAAAAAGTGTCCTCGTACGATCGATTTGATTTCAATATCTGTATACATTATAATGGAGTATATACATTTGTTGCTATATCAATTTAACTCATCGAGATTCTCGTTGAGATTCTTGAACAAATAAAAATTAGCAAAACTGATAAAAAAAAATAGCAAAAAAAAATTAACAATACTGATAGTATTTCTAGATAGATATTTCTAGATAGATTTGTCGAAATCAAATTACATTAGGATATGAGAAAAATATTAGGATAATATTTAAGAAAATAGTTTGATCCTCAATGAACTTTGTCATAATCATATAGAGATAACAGTTCAAAATAATTAAAAGAGATTAAAGTCAATTATAAAAATCAAAATTATAAAAGAATAAAATTTGTATATTCAATAATACGGTGCATTGCCGAAACATTAATGTTGACCAAAACTGAACAGTGATTAATTTTATTAAAGTTAATTACCGATCATACGAGAGACTTTGGAATCATACAACGAATTCGGGAGAATAATTTTTACTTAGTACAGTACCTCAACCAGGCAAAAAAAAAGAATAAATCTTCAATCTTTCATCTGCGAGTTTATCCTCCAGGCTGTTCTGGCTATCATTAGTTCAAATTGATAATGTCATTCACTGTGACAATTGTATGAATTCGTTCAGATTGCTGCCTGTCAATTTCTACATCTCCAATACGTTGTCTGATGCCTCAAAAATCGAAGTGATCTCGGAGAGATCCTGATTATCTAAGTGATAGTGTTGGAGTCAGATTGATGTTCCTCTTGTACGACGATGATCTACGAAGGCTTCTCCATCTCAGGAGCTAACTTGATCTCCTAAATGATATTGACCTCCATCGTTGAGTCAATCTTTCATTTCATGTAAGATGACGCCACGATATCAGAATTTGGGTGAAATTGTTCAGAACCTTCTTTTGTGATTCCTTTTACACTGTTAAATCGATTAGTATGCGTATCTCAAATTGAACGAACTATTTGATACGTCCTTATTTAAAGTAGCGAGTTTAACATACGAGCTAAGTATTTACAGTGCATGAGATTTTTTGATACCATTCGATACATGTACCAATTTGGTCTCGCGATTCGGGAGTATCAGACAAGAGCCCACTGAAGTAATTCTCCAGTGTTTATATTGAGAGTATCAAGTAATTTAGTACGCGTAGTACTAAGTATTACTACTACCAGTATTCGATGTAAACTAAACTTGTATCTTCTACGTTGTCGATAGTCTTGAAAATTTTATACAATTCTGGACTCATCTCTTTCATCTTTGATGTATCGCTAGAATTATAATAACAATGATCACGTAATACTTGTTTGAATAATTTGGTGCTCGAGATCATTGGATCCTTTTTCGGAGATATATCACTTGATATGATATTACTGCTGCTCATCGTCGTACTTTGGATTTTTTTCTGAACATTTTCCAACATTTCTTCCTCTTTTTTTTTCACTCTTCTTTTCCTATTGGAATCAAATTTCTCTTTCTGCTTCTATGTCATCGTTGTACTTCCTTATCGTATATGTTATTTTCGTTTCACAAATATTCTTTTGAATGGTAGCTGCTGTTCATTTTCAGACTCATCATGTCGCTCCGGTAATATTTTGTTAATCACCATCCTATTATATTTTTTCGTTTGCGACTCCTTAATTTTAAATATCTACTATTTCCGCTACGTCTCCAATTGCTTCAGCTTCTACATAAATTATTTCCTGATCCTGACCCAGGGTGATCAATTGCTTGTTTTCCAAAGTATCCGAGCTTTCTGGTGTATCGTTGCTGGATGACGTTGAAGTCGTCACCTTGAACTTTTCGTTCGCTGTATCTTCTGTTTTTTGACGTTGTTTTGCGGATTGCAATAGCGCTTGTACCATATTCTGATTCTTATCGAGCGGTAGCTTCCTTACTACTCGCTTCACTACATCGTCAGTCAATACTTTTGTCAGTTCTGCAGAATCTATCGTGGTCCCATCTGGATTCATGATAACTTCATGAACAATATCATTCTTTCGGATAATTCTACTGACAATAACTCGCTTGATCTTACGCGAGCCGGGAGTATCGCTCAGAGAAGAATCTTCATCCTTGATACCAGATAAACTAGCTGATGTTTCTTCGTTACTTCCTCCTGTCGGTTTCCTCACCACAATTCTTTTAATTCTTTTAACTTTGATGGTGTTCGGAGTGGATGCTAAGATCTCTGATTTATCGTTGTCCTTGCTATTTTCTTGAGAAGAACTCTGGACTCTATTCACAGATGTTAGTGATTCCTTAGATTGATCTTGATTGTTCTGTTGGTGCTTCAACGGGGTCTTCTTTTTGGATGCTGAGGTGATGATCTTTTGTAACTCGTCATCCACATAGCCGCTTTTGGGAGTCTTTTCGATTTGCGATGACATGAGGCTTTTTGAGCTGCTCTGAGAAGGAGAATCGATTGAAATAGTTTGCTTCGTACTCTTGAATATTTCTTCCTGCTCTTGAATATCGTGTATACGCTCGATGGGTGGGAATGTCGTGATTTTGACCATGCTACCATTTTTACTACGTACGTACATCACATTGGGTCCTTCTTTTTCTTGTTTTTCGGAATTCTCTTTCTTATCTTTTCTGGCCTGCTCTTCTTTCTTCTCACTCTCTAAGGACATTGACGGCTTTGGTAACTTCTTCACAACGTATCTTGGCGACTCGTGATCATCATTCCTATTAGAATGCTGATCTTTTTCTTTTTCTTTCGTCTTATTAGACTTTAGTTTAAGATTTTTCTTAGTATTGGGTTGTAAACTGTCAGGGTCCATTTTTTCGCCCGCTTCGATATGCTGCTTGATGTGAATGACATAATCAGCGCGATTACGACAAGATTCTTGACAGACATCGCAGGTGAGGCACATGTATGTACGTTTCGCGTGCATTAACTGATTCACTTTTAAGCTCTTCTTGCCGTTCTTGTATACACGGCGCTTCTCTTTTGAATGGGACATACGCATGTGTCTAGTTAAATGATGCGATAGTAGAAATGTGCGAGGACACAATTTACACATATACGGTCGAGGACCAGCATGGGTAATCAGATGTCGGGCCAGCTTTGTGCAAGTACGGAAAGTATCCTTACAGTAATCACATATGAATTTTTCATCTTTATTATTATGTAGCGTCTCATGCCGTTGCAGACCCTGTTTATATAGGAAGCGCTTCTTGCAAATGTTACACTGGAACGGTTTCTCTTTCTTGTGTGCCGAATTCTTGTGCTCTTCGAGTTCCTCTGTAGTGAAAAATTCATTGTCGCAATGGGAACAGGCGTAGTGCGTCTCATCTTTATGTACCTTCTTGTGACGTTGCAACGAAGTCAGCCGCGAGAACTGCTTCTCACAGATCGAGCACGAATGCGGCTTCTCCTGCGAATGTATACTTAAGTGCTTGACCAGATCGTGTTTGTTGAAAAAGTTTTTCTCGCACTCGTTGCACTTGTAATTGCGAGCGCGAACATGAATGCGCTGAACATGCAGCAGCAGAGCCTGACGTAATGCGAACGTACGTTCACATTGATCGCATGCGTGTACTTTGACCTCTGCTGGCTCGTGTTCTCTGTTTTCATTAATGTTACTCGCTTCCTGATTACTCTCACTGTCTCTGTTCTGCTCGTTCTCTATTTCCTCGTAAAGATGCTGCTCGCTGATATTCTGGTTTTCATTTTGTGATTTTCTTTCCCTCTCTTTCTCCCTTCTTCTGGTCTCACGTCTCTCTCTTATATTTCTGCTATCATCATCAGAGGTGCGTTGCTTTTTCGAAACCTCGTTCTGCGATTCGGCTGGTCTTTTATTGCCGATCTCCGTCAATGGATTGATACGGAGGGGGAAAGGTTTCGGCAATTTTCCAGACAGAAGGCAATCTCTTAATGCCTCGTCAGCTTTCTTGCACTGCAACTTGAATTTATAAAAGTAGTCCAGATTCCAGCGGCACGTGTTACAGATCACCTGCGGCATCTCGTCCTCGATATAGACCTATTAAGAAATAAAATAGTTTATTACGAATAAGCTTACCTATTGACGATTTGGAAAAGTCTCTTCTCAGTATTGGACGAACATTCTTGAAAAATATTGTATACGAAAATATTAAAAAAATTTATAATTATGACCATATCCTTTATTGTAAAGGATCCTTTATTTCAGATTGCTGTTTTTTTAGATTTATTTAATTTTTCAAAATTCAATTTTATCATTTTAATAATATTACAGGAAATTCCATTCTACTTAGACATCTCCAATGACTAATATATATGTAAGAAAAAATAAAATAAACTTTCTCTTATTTAAACCATTTATTTATTAAAATAAACCATCATCATGCTCAAAATTCTAACTCCAGATGAAAAACTCCAGATGAAAGAGAAAAAAATCAGGCGAAAATGCAAATTAAATATCCTCTCTCGGCGGAATCGCAACGTCATGATCGGCCAGCAATATCACTGCTTATACTAACAATCGTTAGAGGCTTTTTACAATAAGTCATTACTTAACTTTAAAGCTTAAGTTATAAGAAATTGACTCATAATCGATTATTTTTTTTATATTCGACTGTGATTGATTAATTTCTTATGACTTAAGACTTAAAACTTAGATAACAACTTATTGTAGTAAGCTTATTAAGGCTGCTTTGTATAAACTTTGCATAATGCATAAGACTTAAAGCATAAGAGAATTAACTAAAATATGAAATGAAGGATTAGTTGTTTCTCTTATGTCTTATGCAGCATTGTGCAAAAGTATGTATTTATGCTGTGGTTCTTACCCGCGAGGAGAATTCGATGAGATACCTCCGGTGATTAATATCATTGGCTGCGTTCAGCAGAGAAAAAATTAATCAGTTAGCGCTTAATGATTCTTTAATATGATTGGTTCCTACACTTGAATCCAACGAAGAACTAAAGACAAGAACCAATCATATTAAAGAATCATTAAGTACTGATTAATTTTCTCTGCTGAACGCAGCCATTGACTACTTAAATATCATTCAAAGACATAGAACACGGATTGCACCATCCCTATCTAAATATCTAATGTAGCTTAGTCAACAAAAATAAAAAGGAGCATGAAAACAGCCAATCTTTCTTTCTAATAATATTATAATATAATATTATACCATTGAATAGAAAAAGATAGAAACTGGCTGTCTTTGCATTCTATCTCTCACATTTTTATAGATCAAGTGTAAATACAAATTGCACAGTCCATGCTCTGTAGATGGTATTCATAGTTCATTCTTATTTTAAGATTGTCTTAATACCATAAGATGCTAATACAGCCCTTTGACTAGTATTCATAGTCAGTTCTAATTTTAAATAATGTCTCAAGATATCAATAGTGTTTTTTTCAGTGCTAATGTGTACTCAATGCACTTTAAAGCTATTGTATATAAACCAACATAAAGATATATATAAGCTCATGTTTGACTCATCTTCATTTGTATTTACATATCCGAGCAAGAAAAATCATATTAAGATATATGTTTAATAAAAATATAAAACGAATTAAATCATGAAATATTCAGTACATTTTATTGTGCTATTTAATAAAATACACATTGAGCATTCTATCAATTGAGATATATATATCTCTTTTTCATTTAGATTAGAATAGTATACAGCTTTAATGTATATTAAGTGCGCACTAGTTCTGCCAATAAAAAACGCAATAATACTGAGACACATATTTGTAGCCTAGAGAACAGTATATCCAAAATACAGATATAAGACATTCTAAAGACATCATGTTATGAAGATGTTCTTAAGATGTTTTATATCTTCTTTTGAACATGTATGCTGAGTAACAACTTAAGACAGTCGTAAATATAAGATCCAATTATAAATACTGGCCTCTGATTGACTTATGACTTATCTTAAGACTGTAACCTGTACCTAAAACAATCTCAAATATATTTGATATTCTTACAAGAATAATTATAAGAATCTTATAAAAATTGACTATGAATATCAGTCTATGTCTTTGGTATTGTTAGCGGCAGGGCCACTCACCTCTCAAGTCTCACCTCGATAGCAACGCAGGACATGATCTGCAACTGGAGCGGTAGATGGACTGACTTGTGGTTGTGCTCGTAAATGGAGTTCAAAGGTTCTGAATCCGATAAGCAGAATCGACAGATGCGCCGGAAGTACAACGGTGGCGGATTACTTTCCATGATTGCGTTCTGTTATCCTGTAAATATTGAAAATCTGTATATATGTTACGTGTAGTAACTACAGATTTTCCAGGGTGCATTCTCTGTATGTCAGGGTTTGGACGAAGTATGACGTCACACATCGAAGTTGTCTCGTGAAATGGAACGATTCTTGGGCGTTTTTGCACATACATGACATAGAAGTAAATAATACTAAATTCAGATATAAAATTTTTAATATAGTATATTCTTTGTTTGTATTCAAACACAAAACTGACAGAACATAAACATAACCTACAACGCAATTCTACATATATTTGACCGTCGCGCTTTATTAGATCATAACGTTCTGCGCATGCGAGACGTTTTTCATTGAAGTTCCGACGAAAAGTTATCGTTTGGACGTTAATACGGAATGCATTCCTATAAGTACTTGCCAGTAATTTAACGGAACACACTTCAACTCTACCAGTGTTTCTTTTCGTCTTTTTCTACTTTGTCTTTTCTTCCTCGGTAGTGTGCTGATACTTTCGTCCTTCGGATGTTCATTACTCACTATGGCTGCGTTCGGAAACTTCACCCGGGTGCCCCCGTGTATCATCTTATTCTTGTTTAACAATGGGTGAGCAATCAGCAGTGCTATTCTTTAATTTCATAACGACACTGTCGATATCATTATATGACGTTGCGCAATTTTTTTTACCATATAAAATATCTGCGCAATGATATTGTGGCTGTGTTCGCTTTGTGTTCACAACGCTTTAGGCATCATTTCATCCTTGTTGTTTGTCAAATATTAAACGAAAACAAAACGATGCTCATGAGTTGTCAGTATGAATTGGACTACCGCCATTGTCATTAAAAGTTACAGAATAGGCATAGATCCGATTTCACAATATATGATTACCTAAAGATTAAAGATAAGAAATTCATGAATGAATTTCATTGATATATCTGTTGGTAACCTTTAATCTTTAAGTAATATATTATGAAAACGGGCCATACTGGGCTGCGTTCTATTTGATGCTCACAACTTTCGAAATCATTTCATTCTTATTAACAATTGTTAAACAAGGACAAACGATACTCATTGATGGTGCGTTCAGGGAGACGCTGTTAGCGTTATTCTGTTATTCTATCTTCATTGTTTATTAGATGAAAACAAGGATAGAATGACTCAAGTATTAATAGCGTTTCCCCGAACGCATCTTGAAACTGTGTTCACTTTACCGTTCACAGCACTTGTGAAATTGTGAGCATCAATTGGGTGCAGACCGACAAAATAGTATTAAAGATCGACGTTTGCATCCTTGTGAATATTGAAGTGATTAAAAATTAAAAACTGGTAATATCAGCAAACAAGAATGGATTGAAATGAATTGAAATGGATTCAGATTTTCAGAAATATTGATTCACGAATGTTAAAATGAATATTTTTCAATTCTGAATGCATTTTTATTCATTTATAGGAATTGGAGCATATCGCATCTATGCCTTTCAATCTAAAAATAATATTAGCTTTTTTTGTACACACAAACGCAATTATGAAACGCAATACTGTTCAATTCAAAGTTTTGAATAGGAAATGTAGTTTTTCAATCCAATTGTATCCAATTGAATCCAATTAAATCCAATTGAATCCAATTGAATCCAATTAAGCCCAAAAAAAATATTAGCTATTTAAAATATGCATTCGGATAGAAAAAAATTTCAATCCATTTTCGTTTGTTGAGATTATACTTTATAATTTATTTTATGATTATATTTATGATTCATTAGTTTAGTAGACGTATTTATACATTTAGAACTCAATAATACTCGATTTTTCGATAAAATTGTAATTTCAGTGTCAAAGTTTAACTATCAACAGAGATAATCAACAGAGATGATAACTGCAGAGAAAAAAATTGTAATTTTTCTGCAATATGTAGGATATTATAGCTTCAGTTAAGTATATTTATTTATGGAACATTTATGTAATAAAAAATCATAAATTTAATAATGTATGAGCCAAATATTTATGTTAATAATAGCAAATTTATATCAATTATCGATAATGTCAGCGTTCTTCAATTACCTCCGGGCCTTTGAGGCTCTTTTTATACTGTCAAAAATTTGTCCAGGGTTGACGACCTTCAATAGTATCTCATTGGTGATTAGATGCATCCAGGAAGTCGATTGTGTATCTTGAAATGAAAATTACAAATGTGAAGAAATTCACTAGAATATTCATAATTTAATTGATCCATACCTAGTAATCATTGCTCATTTTTGTACCTAGTAATCATTGCTCACTTTTGTAATTTTCACTTTATTTCAAAATACACAATCGAGCTCCTGAAACACGAGCGTTCAGTGAGCTTTTGTTGGGCTCTATTTTTAGATCTAATAGAATATGCCAATCAGATGTAAGAGCTCAATAAGCGCTCAATAAGCGGTTGTGCTTCTGGATGCATCCAATAGGTGCATTCAGTACTGCAATCGCTCTTGCATTTGATTAGCATATTCCATTAGATCCTAAAATAGATCAATCAAATAATTCAATTCAAACCGAACATTCCATTTGTATTGTAAACGTGAACGTATGTCTCGCAATGATGCGTTGCTGGACGCATCGGATTACATATTGACATGCGCGCAACTAGCCGGTGCCATAGACGAGCGCCACGTATTTTGTTATATGCTAACCGTGTCGCCGCGTACCGGCGAGTGCGCAACGTACAAGGAGAAGGACGTTTATCGTGCCGCTTCGTTAGTTCGTTCCATCAGGAGATAAAATTATAGAAATTCCTAACGATTCGGAGTCTCATCGACGATGTCTCGCGTTCACGCGGGTGCGCTAATCTGCGCTCTCGCGTTCTACCTGGGGACGTACAGCGGTTGCACCGCGGCCAACCTGGACGGAATCGTCGACCCGAACTTGACCATCAGGAGCGTCGAGCGACACATCGACCTGCAGTCCCAGCTAACCAAAATCACCACTCGAGTAGTGATGGAAAACAAGCAAGGCAAAGAAGACCGCGTCCGGAATTTCCTCTTCTGCCTGGATGATGCTCAGAGTAGATTCATCAGTTATATAGCGGCACGTGTGGAACCCGATAAACTGGAGTTGAAGGTAAAGGAGACCAAAGTGCCAACGCATCGTGATCGAATCTTCTATTCCGTTGATCTCGGCAACCATCTGGCGGCTCGGCGTTCTCTCACTATTGAACTGGAGACAGTATTCACGCACGAGCTAGTACCGCATCCCAAGCAGATCACTCAACAGGAGAAGCAACTCGTCAGATACACAGGCAATGTGTATGCCTGCTTGCCCTATCCTGTCACCAAGCAGACCACCTACGTGGCACTACCCACTCGCAATCTCGAAAGCTACACCAAGATCAAGCCTGTTTCCCAGACTGGCTCGATGTTGGCTTATGGTCCATACGAGTCTCAACCGCCATTCTCCTATGAGGAGATGACTGTACACTTCGAGAACAACAATAAGTTCCTCACAGTAACGAGGCTCGAGAGGGTCCTTGAGATCTCTCACTGGGGAAACATAGCTGTCGAGGAGCACATTGATCTTTTACATACTGGAGCGTTGCTGAAAGGCTCCTTCTCACGTTACGAGTACGCCCGGGAATCCAAATCTGGACAGGCAAGTATCCAAAGTTTCGATACTATCCTGCCGGCGGCCGCTTCCGACATTTATTACAGAGATGAGATCGGTAACATCTCCACGTCGCACACCCGCATCAAGAAGGATTCAGTGGAGCTGAATCTGCGGCCGAGATTCCCATTGTTCGGTGGTTGGAAGACTCGTTACACAATTGGTTACAATGTACCCAGCTATGAGTACCTCTTCCATTCTGGGGACGAGTTCGCCTTGGAGATGAGACTGCTAGATCACATCTTCGATGACATGGTGGTGGACGAGATGGTCCTGAAGATTATTCTGCCAGAGGGTGCAAGGAACATAAAGCTGGAGCTGCCTTATCCTGTGAACCGCTTGCCAGATTCCCTGCATTATACGTATCTGGATGTCACTGGGCGTCCGGTGATATCTGTGACTAAAAATAATTTGGTGGAGAATCATATTCAGAGTTTCAGACTCAAGTATACGTTCCCGCGTCTGCTGATGCTGCAGGAACCGCTGATGATCGTGTTGGCATTGTGGCTGATGTTCCTGGCGGTCATAGTATACGTGAGATGTGATTTCTCCATCGATAAGGATGAAGTGTCGGAGAGCAAGCTGAGGATCGCCGGTCAGTGCGAGAAAATTCTCGCTGCTCAGGATCGTAGGATCGCGACTTACTATAATCTGGAGGAGCAGCTGTCGTACCTGAAAGTGTCTAAGGACACCAACAGTTTCCAGTCCGCGATAAAGGGTATCAATCAGGAATACAAGGCGGCGAACAATGCACTCAACGAGATCGCGCAGAAGATAAAGGGAGAGTCCACCGACGTGTACGATCGCATCCAGGAGTTACAAAAGTGCGATCGTTATCTGAAGGAGATCTACGGCCAACTGCAGGCATTGTACTTGGAGAAACTGATCCCGGGCAAGATCAGTCGGCAGCAATTCATCGACATGGAGACGACGATCTCCAGGAAAAAGGAGGACTGTATTGAGAAGATTAACACAATCATCAAATCGCTCCGGTAATCATGTTTCGCGAACGAACTCTAGAATTTCGAGAGCAACGATGGTACATTTGCAATACAGTAACGCCTCGCATTTGTTAATATTCCATTCGCGAGTATGATTGAGGAAGAATTCCATACATTCACAAGCGCATCGAGTCAAGAGGAAACTCTTATTTACGTAGATTAAGATTTATATTAATTCATTAAGATTTATAAATCAACAAATATATATATAGAAAAGGAAACATAAAAACGAAATGTTTCGTTGTATCCTGTCTGTTATATCATCAAAAAGCGTATCTAAATAAAAAAAACTTGTAAAAAGTAGGCAACATTTGTTATTATATATCTGTGTATGTAACAATATATAATTCTCATTAATAAGAAAGATAATAAGGCTCATATGGAGTCTGGCAATTATTTGGATTCTTAAAAGCTTGAAAAAATTTCTTGCAGCCTGCAACATATCTAATGGAATTACAGTTTATGTATATATGTAACTTGTTGAAAATTGTTCTCTGAATTTTTTGTGTAATTGTTCAGAATTTTAACGTAAATTTTTGGATTTTTAAAAATTTCTAAACAAGATTTTCTAACCATTTTAGAAATTTTCTTAGACTTTTTTTATATAAATTGTAACATTTTTTAGAAGTGCCAAGAAAGTCTGTATCTTCCAAAATTCTTCATGTATGACTTCTCTGAAGTATTCTGAGATTTCTTATTTTTATAATTTATAAAATAATTATATAAAATTTGAAAAAGTAACAATTTTTTTCATAAATTATAAAATAAATTTCAGAATATTGTAAAATTTACATAATATGAAGAAAAGATGTAGATTTTTTTCCGCATTCTTGAAAAGTATTTCAATTTGTATAAAAAAATTTGAAAAATTTCTTGAAAAAGTTGGAAAATAATTAACAAATGTTTTGAAACTTCTAAAATTTTTTTACATAAAATTCTAAAAAATTAAAGAATATTTCCAGATTCATATGTAATAAAAAATTCCAAGAAAAAAATGTAAGTTTGTCAGTATTTCTGAAAATGTTCAAATTCGTATAAAAATTCTGAAAAAATTTTTACCAAGGTGACATATTATTAACGCTGTTT
>Ga0157363_1000382_pt1 | contig 33595 bp, 27 predicted proteins | sample AttsexASBM1_FD_111477 | JGI IMG/M metagenome (GOLD analysis project Ga0157363, IMG submission 111477) | Fungus gardens microbial communities from leaf cutter ant in Ribeirão Preto, State of São Paulo, Brazil - Atta sexdens ASBM1 | ecosystem: Host-associated > Fungi > Mycelium > Unclassified ... | reverse complement strand
CACCTAAAAAATGACCATGTTGCATAAATGGAGATAAGTAGCCTACCTATCATGAATACTAAGGCCGCGATAGCATAATAGGATAAAAAATTAGTTTTATTGAAATAAGAAAATATACTCAAAATAAAACTGTAAAGCTCAATTGCTCCCCAACATGTACCTAGGACAAGTCCCATAGCTGGAAGATATAAAAGTCCATTAATCTTTCCTAACTCTATTTTTTCACAGGCATCACAGAGTCCAGATTCTTTGTTTTCTTCCGATCTGTTACATTCTATACATTTCATTTCTCACTCCATTTTTCATCCATGATATGGCAATAAAATTTCACCGAGTAAATAGGTAATTAAATTTTCATCGATAAAATGACTATCTCTGAGATACCGGAACCGATAACATTAAAAATAAATTAAGATATAGGTTAGTCAAAATATTTTGCAACATCATTAGCCGTTTAATTATTGAATAAACCTCATATCGCAACCATTATTAAATACCGCATCACCTACTATAGTTGTAGTGTTCTATCAAACACTATGCCTCGGATCCTTCCCCCCAGTAATTTCTATCGCTATACGAACATTTAACTAAATTCTTATTTTAATTCCCTATATTACTTAGATAAAACTATTATAATTTTTTATTCTGTAGATAGAATCAATCTGGTAAGACCTGCAGCTTCCTCTTCGGGGAATGAAATGACTTTTTCCCACATAGTCTTAACCAATTGACACGCGATATTTTCTTTTCCTAAGCCTTTGATAGGCTGATCGAGAATTTTTAAATCATCACCATATTTTACATGTAAAAACCTAGCGACCAATTGAATATTTTCTTTAGCTTTATCTTTTTCCTTCTCGGTAATAACATGTCTATTTGTAGAATAGGATGACCTCATCATCTCTATATCCTTTTCAACTCGTCTTTTTAATAAATCTTGAGATAGATATTTAAGAGGGTTAATTCCTCCTTTCACTTCTGGAAATAAAAACTTAAAGCACTTATCTGGATTTATCCTTTGTATTTTTTCAATTTGCTCTATATTTAACCTCATTACCTCAACAACCCAAGAGTTAGTAGCGGACTGCATTCTTTTTCTGTGAATTTTTAACATCTCTGGCTGGATAGCATCAATCATTTCTTGCTCTGAAAAATGTTGTTTGGCTATCGCTATCATCTTGTTTTTCAAGTGGGTATAAGTTTGAGGTTCATATTCCTCTATTACTCCAAAATGTGGTACTTTTTTGATTGCAGATTCAATACTTGTAATAATTTCACTTTCAGTTGAGCTTTTATTAAAAAATAAGCACCAACATTCCAAAGAGCAATGGTTATTAACAGTATAGTCCAACCCTGAGTTTTACTAATCCATCCTTTTTTCCTCAAGCATTCTACAATGATACCAAACACTGCTGCGACACATCCCGATACTATCACCTGTGACAAATTCATCATAAATTCCTTTTATGATTATATACAATAAAATTATTAATATATTAAGATCTGTTTCTTTTCTATATATTAAGTTACGCCCACCTTCCACCGCTGTCCCGATACCCAGTAATGCACCGAGACCTTTCTCCACGACCATATTTCGACATGTGGCGACTTCAGCACATGCTGTAACACCGAGTCGTGCCACTGCAGATAAATTATTATTATCAACAATAACTCTTTCCGCTACGTATTCAGCCTGCGAACGCTGTTTTTACCAGTTCGTTCAGCAGGTTATAATATAATTCCTCTGATGCACTTTCAGGATTGTAACTTTTTCCCCAACGTGGGTTTTGCCCTCGCACGCAGACTACCGCCCGGCCGTTGCGATTGCCTTGCCCCCGTTCAGTGTAACAGCGCATCAATCGCTGTCATTACCGTTATTCCTCGCAGTCCTGTGTGAGCAGGGGGAGTTGATCATCCGGCTGGCTGAGGAGTAAGCGGTGTGTCAAAATATTCCGGCTCGATTGGCTGGGGTCGTTAAAGATTAATAAAAATCTGGATCTACCCTACCTTCAACTTTCAGGATCTCAAGGAATCTGTTATAAGCGCATTCATCATATTCAAGTAGATCATCAAGAAGTTTTTCATCTATTAGTGGCTTATAGAAAATTCCGCCCTCAAAAAATATAAAATCACCAGATAACGCTGGATCAATGATCTTCACATCACTTGCTTTATAAGCAAGAAGTCCGTTATATCCCTTTGAAAAACCGTAGAAATAAGTTTCTCCGTAGCTCCAATAAACAGCATAAACATCAATGATTTTCTCAGAACAATTATTTTGTATTTTCATTATTTTCCCTTTAACGATGGACCTGGCTGCAATGGATTAGCTTGCGGCGTCACCATTTTCATATCATAAGCCTTTCCCGTATTAGAGTTGTATTGATAATGTATTGTGATATTAGAACCATCAGGTAATTCATGAGTAACCTGCATTTTCTGGAATCCCGCTGATACAGGGAAGCGGGGATCTTTATTCATTCTCTTGAGTACCTCTCCAGCAGATGGATTAGTCTTAACTCCATTCCACAGAACCTTTTCATTCAAATCACGCGGGAATGGATTCTGTATTCCCTTAGCTGTTGTAATGTATTCTGCATTATTAATTAACTGTTGCTGCTCTTTCGTCAAAGAAGACAAACCTGGCGCTGAGTTATTGCTGACAGGTTTATCCACTGTCAACGCAATAATTACTGAAGCCAATATTCCTTTCTTGATATTATTTTCGTGCAGTTGCGTGTTGTTTGCTACCGGTTCCAGTTCTGATATGGAATAAGCCGCCAGTTCCTGGCATTGAGCGGTACATTCTAATGAGGCAACAAGCGCTTTAAGATCTGCCAGAGCAACTTTCTGATCGGCTATTGAGATCCCCGTAGATAATGCCTGCCTCTGCTTTTCTGCGTCCTGTTTTTTCAGGTCTGCCAAAAGCCGCTCTTTCTCAGAATCGGTTTTCGCGGCAGTATATTTCTCAGTGAAAGTTTTTATATCCTTATCACTCAGCCAGTTATTCTCAACCGTCACCTTCCCTGCCTGCATCCCTGTTAAGGTACTCTCCGTATCGCCCCCCACTAAGCCTGCCGCCAAACCGGCGGCAAGGGTGGCTAGGGCGCTGACCGTCTGCTTCTTATCCTCATCAAGCTGATTAGCCTCTAGGCCAAAGCCTTGGCTGGCGATAATCCCCACTAGCTCTGCACTGGTGGCCCCGGCCGCCATGGCTAAAGGATCCTTACCCTGTGCCGCGGCCAGCGCCGCATTCACTGTTGCATGGGCTAACTGCTTACCAAAGGTATCGAGGTCACTGTGGCCAATAACATTGGCTATATAGGGGGCGGCTCCACCCGCTAACGCTGTGCCAAACTCTCCACCAGCAAGGCCCTGCACCGCCGCGGTCGCCGCTTGGATAGCTCGCTGAACGCTGCCGCCGACACCGAGGCCCGAGTCGTTTATCGCCTGCTGATAAAATTGCTGATAGACGGACTCTACCCATTTACGCTCATCGAGTTGTTGACCAGGATGCTGCTCAAGCCACTGCGCCTTGATCTCTTCCTGCTGCGCGGGGGTGAGCTGGGCAATTTTCTCTTTCGCCGTTTTTGCTGCCGAAAGTTTGCCCTGGGTCTCGGCGATATTCGCCACTTGTGCACCAATACTGCTAATCAACTGCGCTTCGCGTAGGCGGTTTTGCTCCTTCTCCTTATCGAATATCGGGCTAAGTGTCTGCTGAGCATGTTCGACATCGCGACTGAGCGACGCTAAAGACTGTGATTGCTCAGCCAAGTCACGCACCACAAGCGTTCCTTGGCTTATCGCTGAATGGGTGACCGATTCAGCACTCCCAGCGCCCTGTGCCCCTGCCAGTAAAGAGGTCGCGGCGTTCTTAATCAGCTGCCCAGCCGGATCGCCCCCCGAGCTCATGCCGACACTTTGGTGTTCAACCTTGAACTGCGCATGATTACGGATATCCGTAAACCCAAGTGTGCCAGTATCTAGACGATTGTTCTGTTCGGTGGCGGTCGAGCCGATGATCGCCCCCTGTAGTTGGGTGTGCTGACCAACCTCAATCTTAAATCCGCCCTGTCCGGCAAAAATCCCTGTTTGCTCCTGTACCGAGGCATAAGTATTGTCGATTTTATCGTGCGAGAGGTTGAGCGAGAGAGAGCCACCGCCCATACTTGCGCTCCCCCCTACGCTGGCACTGGTCTGCATCGAGGCGTAATCATCGGTATCTTGCTCGCTAGTCAGGGTAAGGTGACGCCCTACTGTCATCTCAACCGTCTTACCGCTTACCTGCGCGCCGGTGAGATGGGTATCCCTACCACTGACGATGCTCAGTTTTTCTCCGGCATCAAGGGTCGTTTCACTATGGGAAAGGGTATTCCTCTTCTCGCGGCCTTTCGCCGTATTAAGACTGGCACCGACAGAAATCCCATTAGCTCCACTGCCAAAGTTAAACCCAATACCTACAGAGCCCCCCTGACTGCTATTTTTTCCGCTAACTTGCTGGCGATCTGTCGCCGACTCCAGCACTACATCGCCTGTCGCTTTAAGGCTGATATCCTGCCCCGCTTGGACGCGGCTTCCCAGCAGGCGGATATCGCCGTCATCGGCGGTAATCGTAATATTATTACCTACTTTCAGTTGGCTGGCTTGATGTTGCTGCGTTGCGTGAGTCTGGGTTGAGGTCGACGATTGGCTTCCCCAAGAGAGATTGATCCCCACCATGCTCCCCGCTGGTTCGGCACTCAAGCTGTTGGTCTGAACCGCTTGGTAAGCTTGGACCCCGGTCAAGGCTGACTGTACGCCTTTTAAGGCCGCTAAACGCCCTGAGTCCTCCTCGCTTGCGGAGGTCGCTTGGCTAATGGCTTGATTGACTAACGCCCCAACGTTGCCAGAGAGTGCCAAGGTGAGGCCACTGCTTTTTTGCTCAGAAAAGTGGCTCTGGCTGCTGTGCTGTTCGCTGGCCGCAATTGTTACCTCTTTGGCAGCCAAATGGATATCGCGTTTTGCCAACAGTTCGGCGCCGCTCAGGGTCAGCCCCGTACCTGCCGTCATCGTCACGCTGCCTTCGCTGCTGCCTACTAAGCTGCCAAGATGGCTCACCGAACGACCTTCATCCGTTAGGCGTTGGGTCTGTTGACCATAACTGAACCCAATTCCGCCGGTGCCCGATAGGCCCTTGCGTTTTTGTTCGTAACGATGGACCTCTTGGCGACTGCTCTCTGCCTGGGTCAAGCTCAGGTCATTACCGGCTTGTACAATCACCTGCTGCGAGCCAATGGCGCGACTGCCGACTAAGCTCAGATCATGCCCCGCCTGCAGGTGGACCAGCTCTCCTTCCACTGCACTGCTTAATGCCTGTGTCGTCGAGACGCTATCATGGCGCGTCTGCGTTTTACTGGATAACCACCCGGCGCTACGTTGCTGACTATTTTCTGTCACCCACTGTTGCGACTGACCACTTTTCAGCGTGAGATCACGCCCCGCCGTCAGACTTAGGGCATCCCCCGCACTCACCTTCGCCGCCTGCAGGCTGATATCGCGTCCCGCGAGTAAGGTTATCTGTCCCTTACCCTCAATATGGCTACCCAACTCGCTCGTCTGGGTAATACGTCGATCGTTGCCTTTCCCCCAATTTAGCGACTCGTGGCTTGTGGCCGTCACGGTTGTCAGTTGCAGATCGTTGCCCGCCGATAACTGAGTATGGCTACCTTTACCCTTACTTTCGACCAAACTGCCTGCAAAGATGAGGTCGTTCTGTGCATGTAACCTTAAGCTCCCACCGTCGTTCTGCACAAAAATGGAGGCCGGACGATCACGCCAGCGATTTTCCCCCTCTTCCGCCATCACCGTTTGACTGGTGATGTTCCGTCCTGCTGACAGCGAGAGACTCTGCTCGGCTTGCAGTCGCCCTCCTAGCTGAGTGATATCGCGCATCGCCGTTAATGCCACCTCACGACCAAGGAGATCGCCGCGATGGGTGATATTTTCAGCCTTGATCTGCACTGATTCGCGGCCAACCAGAGTGCCACTATTCACCAGATCGCTAGTGAGCTGTAATTGCGTCTGCTGAGCAGAGAGTAACCCACCTTGGCGAGTCACATCGCCGCTTTGGACCTGTGCGTAGACTTGAGGCGCTAACACCTTATGCCGGGAGCCATCGGCGAGAGTGACCTCTTGCTGAACCAGCCACACCATATCGCTGGTCAGTTGCGCCATCTGCTCGGCGGTTAAGGCAATCCCCGGGGTGAGGTGAAAGCGTTGAGCAAAGGCGACCCCGGCATCCAGTAACGTGCGGTATTGCTGCTCATCGTTATCAAATCCTTGTAAAAAACGGCTTCCGGTTAAGGCTGTTATCTGTTCACGTACCAAAGCTTGCTCGTAAAAGCCATCGCCCAACCGCTTAGTCAATCGTCCTTCCGTCCATGAGAGTTGATCGAATACCCGGTCACTGCTGAGAAACTGTGCTGACTGGGTAAAGCGGGGGTCGGTTTCAATTAAGAACGGGTCATCAGTCGCTGGCCGTAGCTGATAGAGGGCATTATCCGGTATCGCCACGTTCGCTGGCACAAACTGAATCACCTTCCCTGTTTCGCTTACGACGCGGTTAATCGCCTGATGGGCATCAGGCTGTTGCAGGCTATTGCTATCGAGGGAGCTTGCGGCCGCCACCTCGGTGGTCACCACCTGCGAGGTTCGTCCCGCCATTGTCTGTCCAGTGCCCTGCCCGTGCGGTATTCTTGCCAACGCAGCTGCTGAAAATCGATCGTCGTTGTGGTGGGCTGAGGGACGTAACCGCTCGTGCGCTTGCCTTGACTGGTGACGGTGCCGCCGATAGGTCTATCCTTTTTCTTCGCATACCAACGGGTGACCGTGCCAATATCGGTGGTGATCCGCTCACCCCAGGTCACGAGATTGTTCAGCGAACCGATAACTCCTAGTAATTTTCCGCCCGCAACCACGATACTGTCTTGATTGGTCACCTGTTGACTGTTGAGCGTTAAATCGCCCCCCGCAATGATTTTTCCGGGGTCACTTTTTACGATCTGTGTTTCCAGTACGGTACGCTGATAGTGATATTCGTAAAAATCCTCACCCTGTGTGCCGTCCGGCATTTTTGCCGTATGGACTCCGTACTTATTTTTATCGCGGGTATCAACATCCTGCCAATCATAACGCTGTGCAGAGCCACTGAGTGCCGCCTCATGGTATGTCGCATTTTCTACCTCGACTAAGGCCGTGGTTAAGGTCTCGTTATGATTGGTAATAAGCTGGCTATTGAGTGTCATTGCCCCTAATGCCTCGACGGTGGCACTGGTGTTACGTAATTCTGCGGCTTGCCCCTGCGCACGCCGTTGCGCATCAAGCTTAGCCCCGACCACTAACTCCCCGGCGCTAAAAATAATACTGTTTGCAAGATTATTCAGGCTCTGTGTGGCGATCGATAAGTGCTGACGGGCCGCAGTAATCGGCGATAGGCCTGCCTCTTGGCGCTGAGTAAAGCGCTGAGTCTCTATCGCCAAGTGGTCACCATAGAGTCGCCCTCCCGCGAGATTATCGAGCTGTCCCGCGTGGACAAGTGTCTCCCCGCCATCAATCAGCCCCTGATTAAGCAGGGTATTTTGTACCTGAATAGTGGTTTGACGGGCGTTGATCTCACCGTTGTGCTGATTGGTCAGCGTAGGCAGGCGCAGGGTCATCAAGCCGCCCGCGCTCAATAGACCTTGGTTATCGAGACCTTGTTGAAACGATGCAGCAATGTTCCCCTTGGCGAGTATCCGCCCACGATGGAGAAAGCGCTTATCGAAGCTAAGCTGCATTGCATGGTGAGAGAGCAGTTCGCCCACCCCGCTCAGCGCCCCAGCGTGGATCGCTAAATACTGGTCGGCGACAAAGGTTCCCGCCTGATTATCGACTATCGTGCCTGACGTCCCCTGTACCAACAGCTGCTGCCCAGCACTGAGCAGTCCCGAGTGGTTAGTCAGGTCTTTATCGATCCTCACGACTAAGTCGCTTTGACTACGTACTGCACCCCCCGAATTATCAAGACTCTGGCTATGCAGCGTGACCGACTGTCCTTCAATGCCCTGTTGAGTAGGCTTCTCGCCACGATTAGTCAGAGCTGCCGCCGTCAGCGTCATCGCTTGGCCGCTGCGCAGCCATCCCTGACTGTTGTCGAGCTGTCCCGTAACACTTAGCTGTGCATCGCCGAAGGATTGGATCGATCCTTGGTGATTGGTCAATTGCCCAGCGTCGAGTTGCAGGCGGTTACCCGCTGCTAACTGCCCCGCAGTATTATCGAATTCTTGACCTGTGGTCTGTAAGGTAACATCGGCTTTACCGGCAATGCGCCCATGTAAATTAATGAGCGCGCCACTCTCGAGGGCTATCCCCTTACCCGCAAGCAGTTCGCCCTGCGTATTATCGAGTCGAGAGCCCTGTGTAGTCAGGATCAGGGTTTGAACTGCCTGGATCAGGCCTTGGGTATTGCTGATACCGGTCGTGTTGACTGTAAGATCTGCGCCGCTGAGCAGCGTGCCAGCCTGATTAGTCAAGGCCGCCGTGGTGAGCTGTGCCGCGTCGCGTGAAGCGATTAGCCCTTGCTGATTTTCCAATGCATTGCCGCTAAGCGTTAACCTGCCTTGGCTGATAATGCCACCACTTTGCAACGTCTCTCGGTTGGTGATTCTGCCCTGTTTGGCGGTAATCGTCAGCGACTCGCCTGCTTGGATCAACCCGCGATCGTTATCCAGCCCTTGGCCCGTTAATGCTAACTGTTTACTGGCGCTGATTACCCCCTGTTGATTATTCAGGGGCGATGAACCGGTGTTGATCGCAATCTGCGCAGCGCTAATCTGCCCTTGCTGATTGTTAAGTTGCGAGCCCGTCAGCGTTAAGCGCTGGCTCTGCGTAATAAGGCGGCCTTGATGATTATCCATCCCCTGTTGCAGGGAGAGCGTTAAGGCTTGCTCGCCGCGATGCTGCAGGGTGCCAGCACGATTAGAGAGACCTGTTGCGTTAATAGAGAGTGTTTCCGCGCTCAGATGCCCCGCATCATTATTAAGCTGTTGCGCGCTATCGACCTTTATGTGTTGCGCCACGACGACGGCTTTCCGGGTTTCGATATTCCCTTGACTGGCCATCAATTCGACGCGGTTGGCATGCATCTGGCTGCTATCGGCGGTAATCTGTGAGGCCTTAATGACCACGCTCTGTTTGGCCCGGTTATCCCCGCTGAGCGTTATCGCGCCGTCGCTAGACAGCAATAGACTACCGGTTTGGCTCGCTTGCCCGTCTCGCCTAATCCCTGCCGCGAGGGAGCCATCACTCGATAATTCCCCTGCGGAAGTGAGCTGAATATGCTGGCTCGCTTGCAGGTGCCCTCGGTGAGTGAGCGTGCCTTGGGCGCTGATCACCACATCCCCCGCGGCTGCACCTATCGTCCCAGCATTGTGGACGCCGACACCCGCCTCAGTCCCCCGTAACACAATTTTATTGGCATACATGCCGCCCAGCTGGGAGACATCTATCGCGAACTGAGGACGCTCACTCCCCTCCCCAGTCTGCACCCTAACCTCGCCATTGCGGGCATTGATCGTGTTCTGCCCAGTCGTGATCGATAGGGCCTTAGCCTGCAACGCGGCGTTAATTTTTACGGCTCGGGCCAGGAGTTCAGTGCTGTCTTGGCGGGTACTGTCCATTCCCTTACCCTCGACGCGGATCATCCCCTGTTGCACGCTATAATGACTGACTTGACCATCGGTTAAATGGGTTTGCCCGGTGGTCAAGGTAGTACGATTGGCATTAATAAAGCCGCAACCATCACAGGTGATCCCAGCAGGGTTAGCAATAATGATATCGGCTTGACGGCCAGCGACCTCTAGCATGCCATTGAGTAAGGAGGGATCACGGTTATTCACCTCATTGAGAATAACTTTCGCTTCCCCTTTAGCCAGCCAAGGATTGGCGGCCACCTGTCCGGCGAGCTGAGTCTGGCTAGTGGTACGGCCATTATTCAAAATCGCTCCCCGCTGCTCAATATCAAACTGCGTATAGTTATTGTGTGAAACCCCTGCAGCACTCGGGGCTTGAATATTGATCTGCTCGATACCGTTTGCCGTCTGCAAGATCGTGGGCTGCTGGTGTTTAGAGGCCTGCGAGTCGGCGTCCACTTTCGCCTGAACAGGAAAACTGATACAGCCTATGGCCAACAATCCCCCTAGGCTGAGTCGAGTCAGGCGAAACGCCCGCGAAGAGGCGGTGCGACTGTCGGGGGCACAGGGTGCAGTCAGGGCATAAGCCGATACGGTAATATCGGCGACCACCATCGCCATGCCCCGAGCGGGGTTGTACACAATACGGTAGAGATTTTTATTCATCCTTGAATCCTCAATAGTGCCAATTGACCGTAAAACCCAGGGTAACGCGGTCTTTCATAAAACCTTGCGGAGCCGCTACGGGGATGCCGATAAAAGTATCGTATCCGGTTGATAACACCTGCCCGCGAACCCCTACTACACTTCCGATAAGCGAGCGTCCCAATTGCTGATGAGTGCTGTTTCCCCTTAGGGTTCCGTAATCCACCCCTAGATAGAGCTGTTGTGCGCTAACCGGGAGCGCACAACTCCATTCATTACGGATCAATCTCCCTCGATCCGCGCTGAGCGAGCGCTCGCCATCGAAACCTCGTACCGTCCAGCGGCTACCTATTGAGAATTGTTCTGAAGGGGTTAACTTTGTTGAAGTCAGTTGCTGTTGATACAGTAACTGATAGCGAAACGGCTGAGTGGCGATAGTGAATGGCAGGGTAAAATCAGCGGTAAGTTGTACGATACGGCTGAGTGCGGTCGCCTCGCCAAACGCTTCTTCACTTGCTGGCAGTGCACCGAACCACCGCGTTCCCTGTTGGTAACTCACACCAAGATTCAGTATGGCGCGATCGATAAACTGTTGATGCTGAACGGTCGCTTTCCATGAGGTTGTTTTGCGGCGCTGGGCATCGATCGCTGTGTCATCAATAAAGTTCTTCGATTCACGCAGCGCTAATTCTCCGGTCAGACGCGTTTTATGGTGACTGCCGCGATGGATCACCCGTCCCAGCTGGAATGCCAGCTGCTGACTTTGGCCGCGGTAACGATAATCCGCATTGGTACCGGCGATAGTCTGACTGTAATCACTGTAGCTTGCCGTAAGACTGGCTAGCCAGTAGCCGTAAGGCAGTGAATACTGCCCGGTAACGTTGTGTGTCCCCTTTCCGCCGCCGGGTAACAGGGAGCGTCCGGCGAAGAGGTACAGACTGTCACTGAATGAAAGTGGATTATCGAGATAAAGTGTCGTCCCCCCCTGATAACGGCCAGTACTCCGCGTTCCTGAGTCATCGAGAGAGAGCCCCAGCCGCCACTTACGCGACTGCTGCCAATTGACGACGATATCGCTCTCCCCTGGCCGGTCAGTCGGGACAATTTCCATACTCGATTGAACGGTCGGCAGACGCTGCAAGTTTTCCAATCCTTGCTCTAACGCACGCAAATCAAGCAGCCCCCCAGCCTGCATTGGGAAAGCACTGCTCAGAGAGATATCTTGGTGGGATTGTGCGGTGGTCGTCAGCTGATTGAGTTTACCCGGCACTATCGTTAAGTGAAGGTGCCGCTGGGTCAGATCCTGCGCTGGCGCGAGGACGCGGGTGGTGACATAGCCATGATCCATCAGCCGATTCTGCAGGCGACGCATAAGAAGATTAATCCCTTGTGCCCCTAAGCACTTTCCTATTGCCGTGTTGGCGACCCGCTGAAGGCCGATCCAACTCGGTAAAGCCTGCAAACCGGCAAGCGTGACATGCTCGATCGTAAAACAGGGGGCTTCTTGCGGAAAGCCTTGCTGCAACGCTGGGGCCGTTGGCACCTCAACATGAATAGTCGGAGGTTCAGGCGCCAGGCGCTGCTGTAACGCCCGCTGTTGCGCTTGCTGATGAATCTGTTGGGAGTCATCATTGGGATGCGGAAAAAGAGGGCGCTGTTGTGCTGCGAGTAAAGCATCTGCTTCTAGCGGAGAGATCGATGCATCACTCTGCCCCATTATGCAGAGCAGACCTAATGCCATGATTACCCGCTGAGGGGGATAGAATAAGTGATAGTCCACGAGATTCCCTTTCGTGTTTAGCGCGTAACCATCCTGTTACACGTTATGCCGAGTACTCAGCCAATTCAGAGGCAACCTTAGCAAGGTCTGACGATATAAATACAGTGTTATTTCTTGGCGAGTAATACTTTTGCATAATTTCTTGTGGTTTATCACAATAAAAAAGGGAATGGCTATTTACTAAAACAGTCTTTTTCAGAAGGTTTTATGAAATATAGTTCAACGCAATCAACTACTTTGATATTTTTTAATAACGCATTGCGTGGGTGACGCTAGCGCTATATATTTAAGATTATTTTTATATTTAATTTTAAATAGTAAAAAATCCTAGTGATAATTTCACTCCCTTTATTACCCTAAAAATAATACCGAAAGTAGAATTAAATAATGTGAAAGCAATCATTGATATGATCGTCAAAGACCCTGTGCTTCGAGGGTATGCCACATCACGAACGCTTACCGATTATTTAAGGGGGCAACCATAGTGAAGACTAGGCTTTTTTTTCTATCTTGTTATGGGTTAGCGGTCAGACTATAGCGAAATCCATCGATACTCCTACAGGATGTCTCGGGATTACCCCAAGCGCTGCTTATCATCGTTGTTGGGTCGATACCGCGACGGAGCAGAAAAACATCTATGAAAAATCCTTTATGACTTATCTCGATAAGATAAAATCTGCTATTAATAAATTATAATATCGAAGACGTTATCGAGCATGCTCGACGGGCAAAGACTCAGTGGGATAATTTTATTATCGATGATTGCACTGTCGGCGCCTCTCTTTGGATCAAAGAGAGCCCTGCTTATTATGAAGGCTATTACTTATGTCTTAGTCAACACTACAGTAAACGTATCGCGTATTTTGAATATTTTGCTAGTGAATATCGGTAATAATAGTTCTAATAAACTTAGAGGGTTAGCTGTTTATTTTTAATAAATACAATTAATAATAAAAAAAGAGGCAAAAAAATAATGCCTCGTTAATTTTTATATCAATTCAATCACTGTCGCCAGGTATTCGCCGTAACGTGTTTTAGCTAGACGTTGGCTTTGCGCCAATACCTGTTCTCGGCTCAGCCACCCCTGACGGTAAGCGATTTCCTCTAAACACGCGACCTTGAAACCTTGGCGTTCTTCAATCGTATGAATAAACTGAGAGGCATCGAGTAAACTTTCGTGTGTTCCGGTATCTAACCACGCAAACCCTCGGCCTAGTCTTTCGACATTTAACTGGCCTTTTTCCAAATACATCTGGTTAATCGCCGTAATTTCTAATTCCCCCCGTGAAGAAGGTTTAACCTGTCTGGCCATCTCGGTGACTTGGTGATCATAAAAATAGAGACCGGTGACCGCCCAGTTAGATCGTGGCTGCGTCGGTTTTTCTTCTAGGGAAAGCGCTTTAAACTGTTGATCGAATTCCACCACCCCATAGCGCTCAGGGTCACGCACTTGATAGCCGAAAACCGTCGCACCGGATAAATTTTCAGCAACCGATACTAACTTACTGCCAAATCCTTGCCCGAAAAAGACGTTATCTCCCAGTACCAGTGCGCAATCCTCTCCAGCTATAAAGTCCTCACCAATCAGAAAAGCTTGCGCGAGTCCTTCTGGTTTCGGCTGCACTTCATAAGTCAAACGTAAACCAAACTGTTGCCCATCCCCCAACAAACGTTGAAATGAGGTCAAATCGTCGGGTGTTGTGATGATCAGGATATCGCGGATCCCTGCGATCATTAATACCGACAGCGGGTAGTAGATCATCGGTTTATCGTAAACAGGGAGTAACTGTTTGGAAATCCCTTGAGTGATCGGGTAAAGCCGTGTGCCGGAGCCACCCGCAAGTACAATTCCTTTCATGACTTATCGCCTTGTTGTGGATAAGAGGGGGTATCGATGACTGCATAGCTACCGTCCTGCACCGCCTGCCACCAGCTCTGATTGTCCAGATACCATTCAACCGTTTTTCGTAATCCGGTTTCAAAGGTTTCCAGTGGCTGCCAACCGAGTTGCTGAGCAATTTTACTGGCATCGATGGCATAGCGCTTATCATGGCCAGGGCGGTCGGTGACAAATTGGATAAGTTGTGAGAAGCTCGTCAACCCTTGCGGTTTGGATGAGAAACGTTCATCTAAAATTTGACAGATAATGTTGACCACATCGATATTACGTTTTTCATTATGCCCACCGATGTTATAGGTTTCACCAATTTCCCCCTCAAACGCCACACGCAATAATGCTCTGGCATGATCGGCCACATATAACCAATCGCGGATCTGTTCCCCCTTGCCATAAATAGGCAGAGGCTTGCCCTGTAAAGCATTGAGGATGACCAGCGGGATAAGTTTTTCCGGGAACTGATAGGGACCATAATTGTTCGAGCAATTGGTTACAACGATTGGCAGCTGGTAGGTACGATGCCATGCACGCACTAAGTGATCGCTTGCCGCTTTCGAGGCGGAGTAAGGGCTGCTCGGCGCATAAGGTGTTTGTTCGGTAAAAAAGTCATTGGTCTCAGCTAAATCACCAAAAACTTCATCGGTCGAGATATGGTGAAAGCGAAATAGGGCTTGTTCCGCTGCAGGCAGTTGCTGGTAATAAGCGCGCGTAGCCTCTAACAACTGGAAGGTACCGATAATGTTCGCTTCAATAAAGTTATCGGGTCCTGATATGGACCGATCGACGTGGCTCTCTGCGGCAAGATGCATCACCACCTGAGGCTGGAACTCAGTGAATAGCTGGCTGAGCGCCTGCCGGTCACACACGGAAGTATGACTAAAACGATAGCGGGGATGGGAACTGACTGACGCCAGCGATTGGAGATTACCTGCATAACTCAAGACGTCAATGACTAACACCTGATGTTCAGTCTGTTCAATAATTTGCCTGACAACTTCAGAGCCGATAAACCCCCCCCCCCCCGTAACCGCCATTCTCCTTTTTCTTCCCTGTGATGGGTTCAATTCATTAACAGCGTTTATTGTACCGTACAAAATAAAAAAGGCTGACAAAAGTCAGCCTTTTTTAATCTTAAAAGTCAGTCGTTGCCAAACAGATCACGGGTATAGACTTTATCCCGAACATCCTGCAATTCTTCAACCAGACGGTTTGCAATGATGATATCGCACTGCTGTGTTAACTGTTGCAGATCATGGGTAACCGGTGAGTTAAAGAAGGTTTCTTCATTTAATACCTGTTCGTAAACCATGACCTCGATACCCTTAGCTTTCAGGCTTTTCATAATGCCTTACACGGCGGAGAGGCAGCGACACAGAAGCTGACCAGAAATTTCCGTATTTTACTCTCAATATCCCACTGCAGAGAAAGTCTGAACTATAATTAAAAACGATATATCCCTTATGGAGAATGAGAATGAAAAAATTAGTGATTCTTGCTTCAGCCTTGACCCTCTCTTTTGGCGCCTTCGCTGCGACGCAGGCAAGTGAAGAGACATTAGCCACTGCGCATAAAGGGGCGGATACCGCTAAAGAGAAACTGCATGAAGCGCAAAATACTGGCGCACAGCAGAAACTTAAAGCGAAGCATGCTGCTGAGGGGAAAGCGAACTCTACCGACAGTAAAATTTCTGAAGGCTCGCAAAAAGCCTGGCACAGCACTAAGCAAGGTGCCGAGAAAGGCTGGGATAAAACCAAAGAGAGTGCAGAAGATCTGAAAAACGATATTTCACCCTAGTCGATAGAGTAGGTCCTATCCTTGGATAGGACCTACTCTATCAAAGATCCAAGACCAACACTTCACTGCGACTGCGTGAACAGCACAGGGCCACCTGCTGCTGTGCCCCGCTCTTCTCTTGCTCACTCTGTACCGTATCGCGATGGTCAACTTCTCCCGAAATAACATGGGTTAAACAGGCCCCACACATGCCCATTTCGCAGGAAAGCGGTATCGAGACACCTTGCTCCAATAAGACTTGGGCGATGGTTTGCTGTGCACTCACTGGCCATTGTTGGCCAGTCGATGCCAGAGTAATGATAAACGTCTCGTCATCTCCCACCTCACGGCTAGCCACTGGCGGTTTAAAGGCTTCGGTATAGATTGCCTCGTCAGCCCAGCCTAAAGCCCGCGCGGATTCTCGCTGGTGCTGCATAAAAGCTTCAGGGCCACAGAGATAGATCAATGTGTCGGTATCTGGCTGCACCAATTCAGTGGGCTGATGGTGGCGAGGACTGTTACCCTCCTCGCTTAACCACAGATGACATTTCCCATATTGCCAAGGCGCAGACAATACCGATTGGTAAGCAGCCTGCTGAGCATGACGACAATAGTAGTGTAGGCTGAAGGCAATACCTTGCTGCTCCAACTGTAGGGCCATCGCATAGAGGGGGGTAATACCGATTCCCGCAGCGAGTAGGAGTACCCGCTTCGCGGGCTGCAGAGCGAAAAGATTACGTGGCGCTGAGAGGGTAAGACGATCGCCGGGCCGTAATTGTTGGTGCACGTAACGCGATCCCCCCCGAGAGGCCACGTCATGGGCCACACAAATCTCGTAGCGTCGGCGATCGTTGCAAGATCCGGTCAATGAATATTGGCGAATCAGTCCGGGAGCAAGGTGCACATCGATATGTGCCCCCGCCTCCCATGCAGGTAATAAGGTATTCGCTGTGTCCGGTACAAAACTGACGGCTAAGTTGCCGGTTCCCTGCAAACACAGACTCTCTACGATGACCGATAACTGTTCCATTTCACACCTCACACTAAGAAGAAGTCACCAAAGCCCATCTTTTTTAATCCACGGCGGTAAGCGATGGAGCTACGGTCGGCAGGAATATGCGCCTCTAGACTGAGATCGAGCGGCAGACGTTCTGGCATCTGGGTTTCCACCATCAGCCGATCTTCTTCAAAGACGCGCTGGTTAAAGGCATAGACATCTTCTACCGGAATATCGAGATCAAAATTACGCGCTATCGGCGCAAACATTCGCGTTTTACGCGCCGATACCGGCGAAGCCGCATTCATAATCACTAATCGGGCCTCACCCGGGAAGTGAATGGTCAACGTGGCGGTGAAAGGCAGATGCATTTCGAAATGGCGCAACCACTTAAACCCTTCAGGCGCACGAAACTCGCTACTGGCCGGATAATTACCAACGGTACTCCAGTAATCCGCATCAAAGCCGTACTCACGCTCCACCGCTTGATAATCGGGAACCTGTTGATTATTAGCATCGGCGAAGGTTTCAGTGTGGATCCACGCGAAGTGTGCGACATCGAGAAAGCCTTCAACTTGTCGACCGGCGAAGCCATTAACCTCGAAACCTGGGCAGTTGATCTGTTGAAAGCCAGCTGTCTCCCAGTGCGGCATTACCGGTAGCTTGGCCGGTTTTTCACTATCGGGCGCAAGGCAGACCCAAATCAGCCCGTAGCGCTCTTCCACAGCAAAGGTCGAGAGATTAAGCTTGGCGGGGATCGGTTGGCCCGGGCTCGATGGGATACGATTACATTTACCGCCTTCGCCAAAACGGAGGCCATGGTAAGGGCAGACGATACCCGCTTCATCATGAAAGCCGAGGGTCAAGGGAACACCGCGATGTGGGCAGACATCTCGCGCAGCAACCACCTCCCCCGCAATACGATACAGCACCAACTGTTCATCCAGTAGCACGGCTTTAACGGGAGCGCCTTCAATATCCATCGCCCGAGCGACCGGATGCCATTGTGCGGCCAATTTCAACCAATCATCTGGTTCGAAAGTACAGTGTGCGGGAGGGGTGACTTTGCTCATAATCAATTCCTTAATCGTACGGAAAGCTGTTTTTGTTATGGGTTTAGTGATAAACCTTTTAGCTGTTCCAATCCATCAGTAAGAATTCAGTTGAGTGTTGCAAAAAAGAGAACAGTTATCATGAGCCCATTTTCGCGCTTCGCCCTGTACTTCCTCGCCGTGGTCCGCCACGGTAGCCTACGTAAAGCGTCAGAGCAGTTACATATCTCTGCATCGGCCATTAACCGACAGATTTTGCAAGCAGAAGAGTCCTTAGGTACGCCGCTGTTCGAGCGGTTGGCCGAAGGGCTAAGGATGACCACCGCGGGCGAGCTGCTCTATGCCGACCTATTGCGCTGGCAGCGGGAATTCGAGGTTACTCGGCAACGCTTCGATGAGATCCAAGGCTTACAGCGGGGTAAGGTTAAGATCGGTTTGGTGCAAGCCCTTAACCAAGGGGAGATCGCCGATTGTTTAGCACGCTTAGTCGAGCAGTACCCCAAGCTAACGTTAGAGATTGTGATCGATAGCAGCCAAGCGATCGGCGAGCAGCTTCGTGCAGCGAATCTAGATGTTGGGCTACTACTCGATCCCGGCGAAGTGGCCGGTTTAGAGGTGAGAAGTTTTTGTGAGTTAGAGGTCGGGGTTGCCCTCTCGCCTCAACATCCCTTAGCTAATAAAAAGACATTACGGGTCAGTGATCTGCATGCGCAGCGGCATATCTTGCCGGGTGAAGATCTTGTGGTACATGGTAGGGTCCTCGCACTGTATCAGCGGGCAGCATTATCCATAGAAAATGCGATAGTCTGTAACGATATTGCCTTGATTCGCCGCTTTCTAATGAAAAACAGTGGCGTGGCGATGCTTAGCCGCATCGATGTTCAGTATGATGTAGAGCAGAATAATTTGGCCTTTATTCCGCTGCACAATAATCCGACGTCACCACTCACCCTAGCATTATGTGTTGCGCCTTCTCGTCAATTGTCCCGTGCTGCACAGCGAGTCATACAGCAATTAAGTGAGAGTATTGAGGTGATTGCGGGAAATTGAAAATTGAGCCTTATTACTGAAGAACGAACAAGCATATAGGGTAAATATTTAATTTGACCATCATAGCTATATTATTTATTAAACATAAAACTAACACTTCAAGTCAATGAAGAACCTTTTAGCGGAGAAATATACAAATATCAAGCAACAGTAGTCTTTATATCAAGAAAGAAAATAATTTATAAAATATGGATAATTTCTTATTGCCTTTAAAGTAGAGAAGAAATAGCATTTTCAATCTTCCGACTATAATAGAATAGGTACTATAGATGAACAACAAAAAAAACTACATAAGACTGAGAGATATTATTCATGAAATAAAAACAAATAAGGGATTCAAAGCAAAGATAGTCATTTTATTATTTAGACTATCAAACTACTATACATCAAGGAATATAATAAGAAAAATACCGGGGTTTATTTTTGTGATTTTTAATAAAATCATAAACGAGATTATTTTTAGCGTTGAGCTTCCTTATAAAACGAAGATAAAAAAAGGTTTAAAGATTTGGCATCCACACTGCATTGTTATTAATTCAGGTTGCGAGATAGGATATAATTTTGTTATTAGACATGGATGTACGTTAGGGGCTAATAAACGAGGGAGGCCTGAAGCTTTCGTCGTCGGTGACGGGGTAAGCATGGGAGTAAATTCGGCGATATTATCAGATAACATTAATATTGGAGATAATGTAATTATCGGGGCAGGCGTAATAGTGTTTAAATCAATTGAAAAAGATCATTATGTAATAAACAAGCAACAACTAATAATTAATAAAAATTCTCAGTGATACAATTTTAAATAGGAACCGTAACAAGGAAGTTTATTCATCTTACTATCGAAATCAATAGGCATATACTCAATGGGAATTTGTATATCAAAATAGAATTAGTGATGTGAAAATATAACAGTAAGATAAAAATGATACCAACATCTAAATTCACCTTACTAAAAAACTTCTATTAGATATCTTATACACGTCGAGAAACTCGAAAATATTAATATTTTAATCTTTACACATGACCATGATTGATTTCATTAGTGTAATAATTATGTCATTTATCGGTGATATAAAGGAGGATATGTACAGAGGAGAATAGATATGGCTATTATTATGATGTTGATCACAATGGTGTTGTGGGCATTATTTGCCGTGCTAGGAGTAGGGCTTTGTAAGGCAGCAAAGAACTATGATAAATAATCATAGATCAGTTGCTCCCTTACATCACCCACTTATTCAATGAAGGATATTCTACTGAAAACTAAGTCCTTTTCTTAAATATATCATAAAATGTATCGAAGAATTTACGGAAATTTAATATATTAATGAAAAGTTTAATCATCAAGTCTGTTCTAAAAAATAAATTGAGGAAACTCACCGAAATAAGTTCAATAAAACAAGCACTCATTGATGCACCTATTAACCCATAATGAGAGATAAGAAAAATAGCTGCACCGCCACCGAAAAGAACAACGAAAAACGATTTCTTGGCCAAATAGGAGTAACCATTCAAGGAGATTATATAGCGACTAATTGCCATCCCTAGACCAGATAAGCAAGTAGAGCCAATAAGAAAGAATGTTACTGAATAAGCAGCCGAATAACTTTCACCGTACAATGATTCAACAATAAAATCACCAAAAAGATAAAAAAACACAAAATAGCACAAACCAATTATCATCAAGATTTGGCATGTAAAAGCAGTCGTTTCATTGGTATTACTATTATTAGCACTATAAAGTTTTGGTGTGATTGAAACGACAATTGCATTATTAATGAAGCCCCACATGGTACCTAATGTCATCGCGACAGAATAAATACCGACATCAGACAGAGTGTTATAGTAACCAAGTAATACGCGTGAAATGTTTACATAAATCATCACAGAAACACTTGATATTAATAGCCCAGTACCAGTAAATATACCATATTTTATATAATCCTTTTTAAAACTTATACGTTTGATTGTTGCTGTATCATGTGTTTTTAAAAATATTATCGACCTAATAATGAAAGGTACCAAGCCAGTACATATAATTGATATACATAAGTAGATTGGTGATAGTTCGAAATGAGCGATAACAAAACGTATAATAAGGCTAACGAAAATACCAATAACATTAGCAATAACATTAAAAAATGATTTCAATCTAGCTTCATTATAGCTATTGAAAACATCTAGCACAGAGAATAAAGAAGACGCACAAACTGCTAATGAGAAATAAAAAGTAAGTTTATCAAAAGTAAAATATAGATAAAATTCAGTTATGGAAGAAACGATCAAGAACACAAGAAATCGATAAGAAACAAATGAAAAAAGAAAATTCATCCCAGATGTTAAACTTTTACTTATTCTTTTGATACCAATCGTATCACTACCCCATAGAGCTATAGTTTGTATGACAGAGTAATAATATACTGAAATATTTAATTTACCGAAATTATCAGGCCCAATATATTTTGCAACATATGAAGTAACAAAAAGCAATCCAACAATAGAAATTATTTTCTCGCTGAGCAACCATACAACATTAGTAAAAATTTTATTCTTTAGTAGATTAGCTATCATGAGATACTAGTTATCCTCAAGCAGATTAATAATTTTAGAGGCCAAAGAATCTCTTGTGAAAACCCTACCAGTTAAATATTCATTAAAAATATCCCTGTCCTTGCCTGTAAGTTTAATCATATCCGGATAAATATTGTTACTCTTATTTAAGAAAACATTTCTAATAAGGTTATATTTACCCCACCTATTTCTTTTAAATAACCAATTTCTAAATCCCCCGGTCATGTGGTAAAGAAATGCATTTTTATCACAGTCATACATAACATATGAATTTATCTTGGGTAAGATATTCTGGAATGCAACATAACAGACTAAATAATAAGGATCATAAAGGTTAGCTAAAGCTTTAGCATTGGATAACCTAATATTGTCTACGTAGGTTTTGATACCTATTGAAAGTGACTTATAAAACTCATCTCTCCATAACTTAATGGCAGGAGATTTCTTTCTAGCGGTTATAAACCAGTTTTCCATAACTGGGTTATTACGGTCGATAAGATTCACATTGCGATAGAAACCTAAAAGATCAACATTTTTTTCATCTATCGTTAATTTAAATTTATCGAATGAATGGAAAACTATTACACTCGCATCAAGCCAAATACCACCATAATGATATAAAAGCTCTAATCTTATTGCATCTGATTGTTGCTGATGCGTTATAGCATTAATACTTTCAAAATCAATATCAATAAAATCTGCAATAGTTTCTCTATTCAAAAAGTATATATTCCAATTTGGATGTAATTTTTTTACTAATTCAAAGCAACGCAACACAATATCTGGAGGAGAATCATTCCAATAAATCCATATATTTCTGGGTAGTGGCTCTTTTGTATCCTCATCAAGTTTTATTATAGGATGAAAATCATTACTGCATTCCGCTACTCTTCTACTAATATTGAAAAATATCGCTACTCGGGTATATAACTCTCTACTACTATCCAATAGCATAACTTTTATATTATTTAAAGATAATCTCATGTCTTCTCCTACTAACTACTTTCTAAATAATATGGCATTTAATGCGTAATGAATGAAATAGTAAAATACTTTATGAATCGACAATTTAATCTCTTTACTTAATAGATTATAGTGCCATTTAGCGGCTGTGATTTTATTTGATGATAGAGAACCTTGAGTGACATAGTAATTAACTAAAGGCTTATTAGTTACAGAAACCCCATCATATGAATTGTATAAATTATTGATATAAAGGAAATCTTCATGCCCTATCTCCTTAAATCTGACGTCACTTCTTTTATGGATCAAAGATGACAAACAAACTCTGAAATCTTTCTTTAAAAAGTCTTTCCTAGATAGAATCCCTTTATCATAACTCACTAATTTTTTGTTGTTGGTTATGAAATTATAATGAGTAATATTAGGCGAGCCGTCACTTTCCAATCGTATTAATTGAGTTTTTAGCTTATCCTCTAACCATTCATCATCACTATCTATAAAAGCTATAACATCTTCAACAGCCAAATCCAAACCTTTATTTCTCGTCGCAGCAACACCCAGGTTTTTATCATTAAATATGACTTTGATATTGGAGTGATGAATGTATTTATTTATTATTTCTCGGCTGTGGTCATTAGAGCAATCATCAATTATATACAATGTGAAATATTTATAAGTCTGAGATAGTACAGAGTTAATAGCTCTACTCAGTGTCGCGGACGCATTATAAACAGGTAAGATGATTGCAACTGTCATATTATTCATCATGGATCTCTTTAAATTTGAGAATAGTGCTTGTACAATTCTGTGAGATATCCTTGGCTAATCATTTTCCAAGCATATTTATAGTCATCGCGAACAGGTAAGTGATCGTTATAGTCGGCAAAAATACAATAGCCGTGTACAAGTGGATTATTTTCACACCAGCTTATAAACTTCAACGTTTCATTAATGGCTTTATTCAGAAAATCCTTAGACTGCCAATCTTTAATTCGGCTATTCCAGTTTACATATGCAAATTCTGAAATTACTACGGGCAATTCAAACTCATCACTTATTCTTGGAATAAAATTTTTACTATAACCATAAAGATCGTCTCTGTATAAATGCAAACCTATACCATCAACCCTCAAATTCAAAGCCAAAATTTTAGTATAGAATTCTCGTGTCCATGCATGACCATGACCATCATCGGAACAGGCTGGTCCAACAAGCATAACATCTTCTGGAATAGTTTTAGATAAAATAGTCCATGCATGGATTGCATCTTCTACACTTATGTTAGATTGACTTTTTTTATCAGGCTCATTGAACCCCAGAACAAATTTAGGTTTTTTTATATAGTTACTTTCCCTATATTTATACTTAGTATTCCACAAGGATGGACAATAATTTATACTATGCGAATCCAGAACTTTTTGAATTTGTGGATCAATATGGTCGTTCCAATTATGGGTCCAAGATGACTTGGATTCCAACATGTATTGCATAGCTTTAGATTTAAAATCAAATTGGATTGGATAACCTTTTTTTTTGCTAAAAGACAAAACGCCTCCTATCAATATTTATTTCTATAAAGTTTTTTTATTAATCTTTGAGCGATGCCATGAGGTAAGGCCAGTATTAAATACTTCATCGCATTAATCCTTTTGAGTGTCATAATCTGATTAAAACGTAAAGAACCATTAATTTCTTTTTTTATTTTTGAAGTGTTTTTTATATTTTTAACTGTTCGATATATGTAGATACTCATTAAACTTGTTGTTTTTTTTAAACCGTAATAAAAATCAATAGAATTACCCATCCCTTTTATACTCTTTACATTGACTTTTAGTTCATTATAACTATAACTTAACACATCCAAGTAGCATAATATTTGCTTATCAGATAATTTAGTTTCTGATAAAGAACCTTCGCTTCTTTTATAGTGATAACTAGATATTGTAGAAAAATAAAACCCACTTATAAAACCCATATACTTAAGTACAAAAAGGAGGTCTTCGGCCATACTGATTTTCTCGTTAAATAAGATATTATTTTTTACAATAATATCTTTAAAGAAAATCTTATTATGTAAATAGCCCAACTGATTACTATTTTCTAAAACACTATATCCTTGTTCGAATTTTCCCAGATCATAAAAACCTTCTACACTAATATTTTTAACTCTTCTGTGCTCATCAACTAAACGATTACAAACTAAGATACTTGGATCTAATTCATTAAAAGGAGCAATTAAACTACTGACGTGTTCCGGAGAAACTGTATCATCAGAGTCAATAAAGATAATAAACTTGCCTGTCGCTAATTCTATACCCTTATTCCTAGCGCTACTCACACCTCCATTTTCTTTTATGAAATATTCAATTTTTATGGGGGAAGTGTGATTTTCTATAAATTTTTCAATTTTCTCAGTTGTACTATCAGTACTTCCGTCATTAACAATAATCAATTCCAAGTTACTGTATGATTGATTAACTATACTATTTAGACAATCAATGATATGTAACTCAGCATTATAAGTTGGTATTATAATAGATACTTTTTCCATTTCAGCTATCCCTTTCAAATGATGACTTTTCAGGGAATTTATTTTCTAAAAAACCATTTATGATTGAAAATATTTCAACCTCGTCTTTTGAATCTAAATTTTCATCATCATTAAGGCATAAGAAATTAACTTTTTGATTATCAGTTAAATATTTCACTGTTTCATTAGCGTCTTCTACACTACAAATATTCTTAATATATCCGTCATTATTTTTTTCAGGATAGAATTCACCTGACATTAAATGCCAGTATCTAAAAATATAATGCGTATAATCATTACTCTTTCTAAATTTATTCCTTGAAGATATAGACATCTGTTCAGAGAATTTATCGTATACATCGACTAATGTGCTCTTAAGATAGGGTTGTGGGTGGTGCCAATGCCCGAACCACAATACCTTACCTAAGATATTCTTACTGATAAAATTATTCAGCTTATCTATAAAACCATATGAATCATCGTACAAATATTCATTTCTTAATTTTTTTATTTCTTTACTTTTATTTATAAGATCTAAATTATTGTTTAACGAGTCAACCCATATTTTTTCCCCTTTTAAAAAACGAAAGAGACGTCCTCTTTTTATTAAACTTGTACTAAAAAAATCAACTGGCTTATCATGCTTAAAAAACCTTTCCTTACTTAAAAAGTTATAAAAAATCATGTCATCATTTAGATAAACAAATCTTTCACTCAATCCTTTTATATTCGGGAGATTCATTTCTATCGATGATGAATTAAATACAGGAAGGTCATCTTTATTGAAATATAATTCCTGATGCGTTATTACCTCTACTTTAGGGTTATCATTCAACCATTTTGGTCTATGTCCTTCAGTGATAAGGTATATTTTATTGAACCAAGGACAGTTTTTTTCGATCGATCTAAAAACAAACTTTAGTGTATCAAAATCCCTAAATCTAGCATCAGAGTTAGCCATTTTATTATAGTTACCACTAAATTCACTTCTTTTTTCTTGCCATTTTTTATCATCAGGATCTACCCACGGCAATACGAAGTCTATTTTCATTTGACAAAATCCTATAACATTTTAATTTCGGTAGAATAAAAACCTAATGTTTTTAGTGTTGAATAGTAACTCATCATAAAAGAGAAATACGAAGCAGAAATAATCAATATGATTATAATATGTAGTGCATTAATCTTATATCTCCTAGCAATCAACACTAAGATTATTGGAAAAATAACCCCTTCATATCTTTGAATTCTATTTGATGCTTCTGCAAAACCTAAATATAATATGGATAACGTAGAAAGAATCATATAAATTCTTATTAGAATAAATTCAAAACCTCCCCCATACTTTCCATATTTTTTATAATAAAGAAAATATAACATCAATCCTAAACCTATAGTGATTAGAGTTTTGATATAAAGAGATGCTGCTGAATTCAATGCCTGTGCATAAATACTTCCTTCACTAACTCCTAATCCAAAGACATCTAAAAGATGTGTGGATATCCCTGTTGCAAATAAGGCAAACGCCCCTAGGATAAATAAAAGATGAATCTTTATATTTTTAACCACCATAGAAACGAATAATGCTAAGATAACAAGAATAAGACTATGGTGTGAAAATAATGCCAAAAGTGTCAGTATTGCAAATATAATATATTTCTTTTCATGAAAGAAAGTTATCGCTAATATAAAAATAGACAATGCCATTATTTGACGAGTCTGATTTGCAATCTGCATCAAAAAGTCCGAACTACTCATCATCAATAAAAAAATAAGAGTAATGCAGACTGTTTTAGTCATAATGACATTATCACTCACTGTACTCTTAAAACTTAAATTAATTATCTTCAATACAGCCACGGCTAATGAAGAAATAGTGACTACTGTCGTTAATAATATTGATAATTGATAACCTGCTAACTGATAACCTAACCTGGACAAAAAATAGTAGACATAATCTTTTGCCCATAAGTAACTATCAGTACTCACCATCAATTTTGTTAGAGAATAAAATGTATAAGTATCCGTTCCTACATACTGATCTCTTAACCCGCATACAAAGCTGATTAATACTATGGAAAAGATTGTAATAAATCTAGGACTAGATAATCTTACTTTTACTGTAAAAATCAAGAACAGACAAAGCAATACGTAAGAAAATATATAAAAAATTAGAAATAGAGTTGGATTTAACATTTAAATACCCTTAGTAAGCACCATCTCTCTTCAATACGACTGCAACAGTTTTAAATAGAATTGCAATATCATTCCACATTGACCAATTTTTTACATACCATGCATCAAAATATACTCGAGTTTCGTAGTCAACGTCTGAGCGGCCGCTTACTTGCCATAGACCTGTCATCCCTGGTTTACTCATTAAATAATAGTCTACTTGCTCTTCATATCTTTCAAGTTCTTCATAAATAATCGGCCGTGGACCAACTAAGCTCATTTCCCCTCTTAGCACATTAAAAAGCTGAGGTAATTCATCCATACTCGTTCTGCGTAATAGATTACCGATGCGAGTAATTCTGGGATCATTCTTTAATTTAAAGGTTTGCTCCCACTCCTCCCTTGCCTGAGCATCTCTTTCTAATAGCTTTTCTAGTAACTCTTTAGAATTTACCGCCATAGATCTAAATTTAAGACATTTAAATCTTGTCCCATTTTTACCAATACGTTCATGTCCATATATCGCTGGGCCACCATCTTTTTTTACTTTCCAACATATAAACAAAAATAACGGTGATAATGCGAGTATTATTAATATTGAGAATAATATATCAAAGCTACGCTTTAATATTTTTGATGTTTTTTTCTCGAGATTTTGCTGGACACGAAAAATCATTACTTCATGACTGAATACAAATGACATATCTGTACTATCCACAGGCATACCTCGTAAAGTTGGAATTACTGAGACAAAGCGATAGCCATGTAGCATCAGATATCTCAACCAATCATTACGTAAGGTACTTTGTTCACTCTCGACCGCTATAATTAACTGTACCTGTTTATTCAACACTTCAGTCAATTCTTTTGGAGAGTTGTATATTACGGGTATATCATCAATTTTCTCTAAAGAGCCAACTGGATTTTCGGATATAAATTTTTTCACCTTATATCCTAGATTATTCTCGCTCGCTATCGCTTTATAAGCCTCCCTAGCATTATGTCCTGTCCCAATGATTATTGTATCTCGTTGCCAAATATTGAATTTATTCAGTATCCTTTTCGTTAATATTCTTAAAATAGGAACTAACACCCCAATCATTAGCCAACAGATAACCCATGGTAAGCGTGGAAGGTCCCATTTAGTAAAAGCTATTATCGCTAATTCAAAAACTGCAAATATTGCAATAGTACGAATTATTTCCTTTAACTCAAACCAAAAAGTTTTACGATATATATAATGATGAAGTCTTACTCCGTACCAAGCAATACAGAATATCGACACTAAACAATGTAAGTTATTCCAATGTTTAATATCATAAACACCATTCAATTCCTGATCAAAAACAAAATTAGTTAAAAATAAACCAATCATTAGACCAAATAAATCAGACATGATTAGTGAACTGCTAATAAACAGATTACGAGATTTTTTAGTCATAATATCCTCACTACAAAGAAGTAGTGGACGTTAGAAGCCCCCACTGAGGTGGGGTTCAGATTATTTTTCGTCTTTATAACTATAATTATAATAATTATAGCCATAGCTGTAGTAAGAGCTGGATTTTCTCACTACTCCATTGAGAATACATCCCTTCACTTCTACACCGCTCTGCTCAAATCTTCTTATACTTACTTGCATTTCTTTAGCAGTATTTTCTTCAAAGCGGGCTACAAGCAAAATCGTTCCAACATAACGTCCTATAATTGTTGCATCTGTTACTGCAAGTATAGGTGGCGTATCGACCACAACGATATCGTAGTTGTTACTCGCCCAATCCAATAATTCTTGAAAACGTTGATTCATCAACAGTTCTGACGGATTCGGTGGTAACTCACCGCGAGGTATAAAATCAAATCCTGCTTTACTAATAGTTTTTACCGTTTTATCGATTTGACTTGATCCTGAAAGTAATTCAGATAATCCTGGCGTGACATCCATATTAAAGATTTTGTTTGAATATCCCTTTCTCATATCAGCATCAATAAATAAAATCTTCTGACCACCTTGAGCTAGAACCGCGGCCAAATTGCTATTCACAAATGTTTTCCCAGCATTTGGGCTAGCTCCAGAAATCATTAAGATATTATTTTTTGCCTCCATCATGGCAAAATGTAAACTCGTACGTAGGCTTCTTATTGCCTCAATTGCTAAGTCAGCAGGATTATCTACGGCTAAGAAGTTTACATTATCAATTCTCTTTTTCTTTCCATAGTTTAATGACCTAGGTAGCTGTTTTTCCATCCACTCTGAAACGGGAATACTTGCATAAACATTAATGCCAAGCTCCTCAAGCTGCTCAGGTGATTCTATCCCTCTTCTCAAAAATACATTTAATAATACAGTAGCTATTGAAATAAAGAGTCCTAGCACCGTACCAATTAGTACAATAATAATCTTCTTTGGCTTCACTGGTTGAGGAGCTGTCACCGCATCGTCAATAATACGTACATTACCGATAGCACTATTTTTTGCGATCGTTAATTCCTGTTGACGATTTAATAGTTGCATATAAACTGCTCTGCCTGATTCAACATCTCGGCTTAATCTTATAACTTCTTGCTGCGTAGCTGGCATAGCAGAGACTTGTTTATTTAATTTTGCCTTTTCCTGCTCAAGAGTTTTTCTTTTCTGAAGCAAGGCAATATAAGTTGGATGATCTTTTGTAAAAAGTTGAGAAACCTCTGCCTCACGAAAAGTTAGTTGGTTCAATTGATTATCCACATTAACAATTTGCTCAAGTGCTGAACGAGCTTGGAGGTCAAGGTCTACAGAGTCACTCTGTTTACGATAGTTGCTAAGCTTATTTTCAGCATTATCAAGTTCATTGCGAACCATCGGTAACTGTCTTTCTAAAAAAGCTAAGCTCTTACTGTCTTGCGCTGCTTCACGAGCAATATTTTGTGCAAGATAATTATTACTAATACTTTCTAACTTCTCCTGTGCAATGTCAGGGTTATTATCTGTAAGTGTTAGGTTAAGCATTCCTGTATCGCTGCCTTGATCAGCCACAGAGAATGCCTTTTGTAACGCTGTAATAGCGTCCAACCGACTTACATAATTTATTGTAAACTCAGTATCTGCAGCGGCATCAATTCGATCAATCTTAATGGTTAAGCCTTGTACCGATAGCGTTTGGCCTACTATCCCTTTCAGATCGTAATGACCGCTCTCTAGGCGATAATGCTGTCCGTCGATAACTTTGATTTCGAGTTCAGGAACTTTTCCATTTTCAGCTGCAAGATAGATACGGCTAACTGACAAACGACCTGGATGCTGTCCTGTTAACCTTGCCCAGCCCCTACCGAAAATGGGTAAATACTTTTGAGTAACTTGTGCTTGTAATGTTAAATCGTCGACAGTTTTGCCTAAAATCATTCTTGATTTTAATAAGGAGATTTCAGGTGCAGAAACTGGCTGGCCTTCAGGTAACATTTGACTTAAATTATTGAGCACCGAATTTCCCTGCTTCTCTTCTACTTGTATCAGAGAGTCTGCTTGATAAATAGGTGTCGCAAATAACGCATAGCAGATGGCAATACAGGTACAAATGGCCGTTACTGAAATGATGAGTTTTTTATGGTCTAGAAATTCACCAATCAGACGTGCAAGATCAATTTCATCTGAATCTGGAGCGGTTGATTTATTCGATATAACTGATGACATAAATATTCCTATTTTTTACCCAGTTTGACAGCCCAAGCAGTAGCTGATTGTTCAATTAGTCGGTAGACATGTTCAAAAGCTTCTCGACTTTGTCTATAAGGGTCTGGAATTTGTTTTTTTTCCATCCAGTGAGCAAATAACATCGTTTTACCCCTCACTTCCGGAGCAATGCGCGTCACTGCCTCTTGATGATGTTTTTCCATTACTAAAATAAGGTCATAGCGTTGCGCTAATTCAGATGTAAACTGCTTAGCTTTATGTCCATCCAACGATAGCCCATTTTCAGTAGCGACTAAATTAGCAGTATCATCGGCCGCATGGTTCTTCAACGCTCCTGTACCTGCTGAGTCAATAGATAAGTCCGGTAAGTATTTTTTGAGTAATCGCTCCCCTGTTGGAGAGCGGCAAATATTTCCTGTACAAACAACAAGTATCGACTTAAACATAATTACTTCAGGTCCTTATAGTAATTAACTGTCTCAGTCATATCGTGAACACTTGTAATAGTTGGGAGTATCTGAGTAATTACCCGGTTCCAGCGAACAATTGGAGCTGTTGTTACATATACAATATCGTATGGCTGTAGTTCGAACTCCGTAGACATAACCATGGTTGATGCGTCTTTGGCATTCAATCGATAAATATTTGCGATATGCCCTCGATTATCAGTCGGCTTTTGACGAATAACAAAAATTCCAGATGCATCGCTATACTGTTGATTCAAACCTTTTGCACTGCCTAAAGCTTCTGCCAAAGTCATACCACTGCGATCCATTTTAAGGGTGGACTGTTCCCCAACTTCTCCCATTACAAAGACTTTTTGGTCATCATTACGAGGGACGAACAAAATATCACCAGGATACATCAGCCGATTTTGCTGCAAATCACCATGCTGCATCAAAGCCTGCATAGATAGCACAGTATCTTTACCGTTATGCGTTAATACCACATGTCTCCAATCTGCATTTTCCGCAAAGCCTCCTGCGGCATTAATTGCATCAACAACAGTCAAAGGAATGTTAGTTATTGCTTGTTGTCCTGATTTAGCGACCTCACCAGTGACATAAGCTTTTTGCGAACGAAATGCGGCCACAGCAACATCAACTTGTGGACTTTCTACATATTGAGATAAACGCTTGGCGATTTGTTGACGAACTTCTGCGAGGGTCTTGCCAGCAACATAGACTTTTCCGATATATGGATAAAAGATAGTACCATCCGCCCCTACCCAATTACCGGTATCACTGGCACTGCGATAAGTACCTGCTGGGTTGGTGAGTTCAGGATGGTCGTAGACCGTAACCATTAATACATCTCCAGGACCAATCCTGTATTGATAATCTCGTAGCAAGGCATCAAGCTTAGGATTAGATTGTGAGGTTACTGGTGAAGGACGCAGTCTTTCAATAAGTTTTGGCGTTACTGGATATACTTCGACTAGTTTTCCCCAGTCGTAGTCACTATCAGCATCCGATGAATGTGCGGAGTCTTTACCTAATGTGCTTAGCCCTTGTCCCGGGACTATAGTACAACCGCTGAGAAACACTGTGAGCACTGCCGCCGCAGAGAATTTAAGTGAGAAATTTTTCATCAAGTTATATTCGCTTAAGTAGTATAATCGCTGCCTCGTATTCGAGTCTGGAGGCAGCCCTCAATTTCTTGGTTTGTTAGGGTATAAGTCGCAATTAACGCCACATTTTCGTAATGCTGTTTTACTTATCTATAAATTGAATCTATCACTTCTTCTAATGGATAATTCCATTTCTTTATTTCATTCTGAAATAGTTACGAAGATAGGTGAAAAATCCCATATCCCATTTATATGTGTACGAAAAAAAGCAACGAAATTTATATTTCGTCATCGCACATATCACTCAGATGTTCCTTAAATCAAATAAATTAACATTTTCATTACATATATTCTAATTTTAGACACGCTACCGCCCCTGGCTTAGAGCTACCAGTAAACCCATAATTATATGATTTAATTGGATAAAAATGATAAAAAATAAATCATTATCCTTTTACCAGTGCATAATAATTAGCTGGCTATTAAATCTATCGAAAATAAAACCCTACATACAGGAATATTCTTATTTATAATCCAGTAAGACATGAATAAGAATTTTTTATATTCGAAATTGTCAATATTTATCTACTATTAATTAGACTTTTGTAAAAAACATTAATGACATTAATATCAGAATACCTCAATTAATACAGATTAATTCCTAATTTCTAAAAATTTACACTTTTTTTTATAAATTTTGGTTATCAATAGAAATAAAAAACCCGCCGAAGCGGGTTTAACAGAGTGGCTTAGCGTCGAGGCTTATTTACTGCCTGGACGGAGGGCTGGGAACAGAATCACATCGCGGATGGTGTGGCTATTGGTGAACAGCATCACCATACGGTCGATACCGATACCTAAACCTGCCGTTGGCGGTAAACCGTGTTCCAATGCGGTGACATAATCTTCGTCATAGAACATCGCTTCGTCGTCACCGGCATCTTTAGCATTAACTTGCTGTAAGAAGCGTTCGGCTTGGTCTTGTGCATCGTTAAGCTCGGAGAAGCCGTTACCGATCTCACGTCCGCCAATAAAGAACTCGAAGCGATCGGTGATTTCTGGGTTGTCGTCATTACGACGAGCCAGCGGCGAGACCTCTGCCGGGTATTCGGTGATAAAGGTAGGTTGGATCAGTTGGGCTTCAGCGGTCTCTTCGAAGATTTCGGTGACCACGCGGCCTAAGCCCCAACTCTTCTCAATCTTGATACCGATGGATTG
>Ga0157363_1000380_pt1 | contig 33612 bp, 28 predicted proteins | sample AttsexASBM1_FD_111477 | JGI IMG/M metagenome (GOLD analysis project Ga0157363, IMG submission 111477) | Fungus gardens microbial communities from leaf cutter ant in Ribeirão Preto, State of São Paulo, Brazil - Atta sexdens ASBM1 | ecosystem: Host-associated > Fungi > Mycelium > Unclassified ... | reverse complement strand
TTAATTATAAAATATCGTAAGATTTTTAAGATTTTTTGTAAGTATAATTTTTGATGAAATGTTCTAAAATCTATAAAATTTAAAAATATTTTTTTTAAATTATGGGATGAGAAAATTTCAGAATACCTCAGAATTCACTTGTATGAAAAATTCTGAGAGAAGACTGTAAACTTTCCGAATATTTCTGAGTATTTCTAAAAAATGTTCCAATTTGTATAAAAATAATGAGAAAAATTTTCATCAGGGATGGCTTACTTTAATTGATCCTACTTTAATTGGTCAATTCGCTCTTTTATTGCTTAAATTTTTTTGTTACCTGTAGAGTCTTCTACTTGATGCTTAAAACGCTTATATAAAATTATTTTATCCTTATTGTTTATCAAATACAAAGATAGATAATGCTGTGAGTATTGTGAGCGCCAAATGGAACGCACCTTTATGTTTAACCTTTATGCTTAACCTAATGTTTTATTCAAAATGAGAGGTTTTATTTATGATGATGTCATGAATGAAACCCATTGGGTGAATCATCATTAAATTTAATGACAAGTTAATTAGATAATGAAAAACCGAGCCTTAGTCGTATAAATTGGCCAATTTCACCGATTCATCGATAAGACTTAGGACTTTCGACTCATTTTAGACCCGGTGATAAGATAAAGATTTCAATGAGGGAGACATGGAAATGGTACCTTACGAAATCAAACTTAGCAATTTTAATATTTTCGAAGAAACCCAAAATATATGATTTTATTACAAATTTGTATGGTGAATATTTCAAGCATGCTCTTGAGAAGTAAATATCTTTTCTGTTGTGACATGTAATTGGAATATTGATTAAATGATTAATAAAGCAAGATTACGAAAGAGACAGTTTAAAAGAAGATAAATAAGCTGAAGGAGAACAGTACAATATTTACAATAGGTATTCTCTTTTCTCTTTGCTAAAAGTTGAAACGTCAAATTTAATGTAAAAAATGTTCATCTAACTTTTGTAATTGTATGACAAAAATCACTGTCACTCGTAGCATAAAAATATAGACAGTTTTGACGTGCGATGAAATATAATAAAGATATGCTGCCTATTACGTGTACTTCTTTTTAAATGTCTGGTAGTCGTGTGCATGGATGCTATGGTTTGCATTGTGCATCAATGCGCAATGCAAAAACACGTGTGTTATGAGATACTCGGAAAAATGAATATGCGTAAAGCGAGAAGATGAGAATACTTATTAAATTATCTCTAACTGGGTCTTATCTAAAGCTACGCTCACATGATAAAAACTCGTAAATCAATGCAATGTTATACGGAAGTTCGTTTTTCATTCTAAATTGTACGCACTATCTAAGATCCCGGTAATGAAATCGTGGATCATGCGATTGCCTGATTGGAGTAAATTAAAATTGAATCATTTGTTGAAATCAAACTTAGCAATTTTAATAAATTGAAATAACAATATTTAAAGTGAAAAGCTAAAAACAATTTTAAACTTGTTATTTACTCGTCAACGGTGCAACTGAAGTCCATTTTCACGGTAGTGTTCGACCAGAACTACTGGCTGCTATCTGGTGCAATGATGTTTTGTAACTCTTTCGATAGAATATCGCAAGAAACGAGGGGTAGGGTTTCGTGTAAAATAATTGGATACTTAGGGTTGCCTTTTTACGCAGAAACGTGATCGCAAGAAAAAAGGTCGTCACACAGAATGTTGGACAGTCAGAAAGAAATAATATCTATTAATGGATGACCTCCGACTGTCTATCAAAAACTACGTTTACGGCTCCGATAAAAAAGCATAAAAGCAAGATTTTTAATGATTGGCATGTCCCTGGTACGGATAATTTAACGCGTTATTTCAGATTTTTCGATAAATTATATTAGTATTGCCATCAATTTATAAATTTTCTAACAATAACAATCGACATGAAAATTACTTTGCATTTTTTGTCAAGATTTGTGATCATTTGATAACGCGTATGTTTGGTGAGTTTGGATACTTGATAATTTATTATTGTAATAATGGGTTTCTTATAGAAAAGTAATGCAATTTAATGCAAAAAGATCAGAAAACAAAAAAACAAACAAATATATATATATATATACATATATATATATATAAATATTTGTACTAAGTATTATAATAAAATTTTAGTAATATATAAAAATAAATTTTTAATTTTTCAACTCAAGAATTAATTTAAGAGGTATTCTTTTCTTCATTTCCTAATTATTTTCTTCATTTTAGTATTGTTTTAAATTGTTTCAATTATTTAAACTGCATATTATCAGATTATCAGAACAATTTTGCTATCCACAAAATATCATTTTAAGAAAGGCACTTTTTTTTTGCAAAAGTATCAAATACTCAACGAACTCAATTAATTATGAATTAATTCTGCTAACAAACAAAAAATTCAAAAAGAACGAGTCATACTCGAATATCAAAATATATATTATCAAAACAAGACTTACTTGTTAGCTATATTGTTTTGTTCGGTAACTACAGCGAGAATTTCTACGTCGGCGGATTTATCTCCGCTGTTATCCATGTCGTGAATTTTCCCGGCAGATCGTCGAGGAGGAGTGCGAACGATGCGGGTGCGCGAGCATCGAACAATTGACAGAAGCCGTCCGCCAAGCCGATCGCGCAGCCAAGGCAAGGCAAGACAAGGCAAATCTGCGACAGCGCGGGGTTACTATGCGTCGGGAGATGTCATTAGTGCGTGGCGGTCTGGCGCTCTCTCTCTCTCTCTCTCTCTCTCTCTCTCTTTCTCTCTCTTGATATATTTATATAAATATTATGAACAAAGGGGACGCACGCATGATGACCTAGATCAATCAATTTGATATCTTTGTCTTCATGAAAGTCATCAAGAGGAGCCGCTTCTGATTAGATGTAGAGATGTCTGAAGACAAGTTCGCGTTGTTGAGATTTCACGCATTCATTGATACACAATTCCAGCGAAATAACGAAATAAGATAAACGGTGATAAATGTGCCTTATCACGAAAAATTAGTCCATTTCATGCGACCTCGCGCATTACACTCGATCCTCAATTGAAAAATGATCAATGATAGGACGCAATAGTTTTAAGCCTGTTCCGATCATTGCTCTATCATTCCCATTTCAATATGATCGAAGAATTGTTGGATTATGGAATGTTTGGGTTACAGAAATGTGTCAAATTTCTTCGCTCGCCTCGCTCTGATTAGCTTCGCGGCCGCGGCGTTCAAAATAAATTCCCACGAAAGACACAATCGTCATTAACGCATGCAATGATCCGTGCTGAAAAATATATCGCAAAAACTCATTAAAAATAAAATCGAATTTCCAATATCCACGAATAAATTTATCAGTACATAACATTATGTACAGACAAATTTTATTTAAAAGCCGAATGTCGATAAGATTTTGACTCTTTTTTTCTTTGTAATCTTTCTTATAGCAGGAGGAAATATCAAAGATATTTTACAAATGTTACAAGTTTATTTCTTATAACTATCATAGTAGACAATAATCAATCACAACATTGGCTCGATAACATGAACAGAATTGTATGCTCATGAATAACCAGAATACTGTAATATCAGCAATTATGAACTTTACTGACTTCTTGTTTCGACTTGATGTAAAGAAGTAGTAATCTTGTACGTGTGCAATATGAAAAGATGAGATTACTTTGAAGATTATAATTTAAGCTATTACACGAAGTATGGATCTAATAAGTAATAGAGACCTTCAGCTTCCAATACATTCCTTATTTTTGAGAGTTTACACGATCAATAGCAAATATTTACACATAAAGTGCCAAACATTAATTACAAAAGTAAAATATATAAATTTTTACGTATTGACGTTTGTTAATTTAGAACAAACGAAGATTTCTTTATACAGAATGTTATAAAATTTGTTTCTTGGAATTCAATATATCCTTCAGATCATCATATATAATTTACAATTCATTGTGGTTTGAGACATGATCAACAGTTTCTGAAACAAAGAAAAGAAATAAATAAATGTCTCGTAAAAAGAAATATATGCATGCATTTAAAAAATATATGGCGGAAAATATACCACTGTCTCTCCATGTCTGTCTGTTTGCATTCTCTATCTTTTGTTGCAGAATTTTAATTTCTTCGTCGTAACCCACCCATTCCGGCAAGATACGCATGGCTGCTTGTAATTTCGCTTCCTTAGTCATCGGGTTATTACACTATATAACACAAGAAACAAGAAAGAAAAAGACAATTACTTAATAAATCTAAAATGTTACAATATATTCATTTTTGCGATGTAATCGAGAATACATACTAAATCTATAGTTTTGGCATATTTCTTGGATGCATCGTCACACCAAGTTTCGCACCATAACCATTCTTGTGGCAGTGTTTTGATAGCCACTTGATGGATCATATTGTTAGGGAGATCCTAAAATCGTCATCGATTATTTTACAAAAACGCGAAGAAACGACGATGTAATGATTATAATAAATAACAATATATAATCTTTATACTGTAAATATTAAAATTACTCGTTTTACATACTTGATCAAGGTTTGATAAGCTATTTGGATCTTGACTCAATGCCTGATATTGGCCTCGCAGCCTATCTCCGGCGGCAATACGACGGAATCGTTTGAGATCGACCACATACAGCGCGCTAATGTGATAAGCACGACCCTGCAAGTGATTTCTCCAGTATCCTTGCTTCCAAAATCTGAAACCATCCATTTCGATTCTGCTGTCACAGAACGGCGTATATGCATAAGGTGCACCGCCGAGATCCAAGGTTGCTAATTCCTTCAAATCCGCTCTTACTACCTGTACAAAAATGATAAATAATTAAAAAAAACCAAGTAAAATAATTAAGAATAGTTATATCGCTACATTTTAAATTTGCCTACCTGATCGGCATCGACAAATATTATTTTCTTAACGTTCAGCGGGAACAGCACGTCAAGGAACAAAATTTTATATCCCCAAATAGTTCTCTGTTTTTCAGTTTGTTGATGAAGCCAACGAGGCCACTTGTATTGAACAAGTTCATACTCAAAGCCATATTCCTTAGCCATATGAGGCAAAAAATCCTATATCATAAGACTTTGTTACTTTTTTTCACAATTGGGAAAAGAATAAAGAAAAAAAACACTACTATTTTTTATATAAACATTTTTATATAAAAAAACATTTTTTATATAAACATTTACCTTCAGTGTTGGTGAAAGATAATTTTTTAAAAACCAGAATTTGACTGGTGTTTTAGTATGTTTAATAACACTTAGCATCATGATCTTCAAAAATCGTTCATATAAATGCCCAGAGGCAAGAGAGAAGATATTTAATTTCTCATCTTTATCTTCATTTTCGTCTGTCGCTGTAAACGTCCTAATTTGAAAATAAAATGAAAACATACATAAGCACTTATTGCATTGTAAATTGTTAGCTATTTTATATCAGCAAAAGTATACCAATTAATACAAGCTGTATTAGTAAAGCAGTAATATGTCAAGTCAGTTAATAAGATAAATTAATAAGATAAATTGAAGATAAGAATACATATTGGTGACTTGGAATTATAATAATCAATGTAATAAACTAATAGTTCAAAGTACATCAAGATTGCAGATTAACTGGATGTTAGAATTTAAAAGCCACAAATATGTTCTCCATTATAGTATATATATATATATATACATATATATATATATATGTATGTATCTATCTCTGATTTATGGGGTATGTGTATGTGTATGTGTGTACTTAATTATAGAAAATTATGACTGTGTAATTATTAACTACATAATAATGAGAAGCTTACCAAAATTTGGCAATGCTAAAAAAGAGAGAATAAATAAAAGTTAAGTTCAAAGGTAACGGAATACCATGCTACTCATGTTAAATACTAACACCCAGTATTAGGAATTTGTGAAACATAAAATACGAGTAATTCAATCAATTGAATATACCTAGAAATGGAGTTCCATAATCCAGAATCCTTCTCGTTGTCCGATAAAAGATCTATTCCCGCTTTGTCTGGTTTTTTGGAAACCTTTACTTTCAACACGTGACTCCTCAGAGAACTTATCAGGACTTTCACATCATTGCCGTTTTGAATAACGTTTTGTCCATCAATAGTAGTAAAATCGTATATTTCTGCGGACCGTCCTTGCCGAAGTCGTAATACCCATTCGCCAGGATTTGCCTTGAGTTGGAAATATCCTAGATTGGCCATTACTATAGTATCAACCATCACAGATTGTTTCTCAGTGCCTAATGTGAACTGAAGGCCTCTTGGTGGATTTCCCATTACTGCTTCAAAACAGTGACCTTCGAGCAGCAAATATTCTAATTCGAATTCACTGAAGCAATACAAAAAATAAAAGTTTTAATAAAACTAAAATAAAAATTATTTAATTCAAATTTATAATAAAATATATTTTAATATTTTTACCTGTGTACGCCCATTGCGACATTATCAAGTTTAATGTTATCTAAATCATAAACACTACGAACTACTTCAACAAGCCAGTTCTCAGGTGCATGAATGTATTGCGTTAATAAAGATGAAGTTGGAAGTTTTGTAAATTTTGCGATAGGACCATTAATATCTCCTTCTGTTGTAAATTGCAACTCAGGTTCGAGCACAAATCGATAAAAACTGTAACAAAGAATGAAAAATATATATTACAGTTTATAACAAATAAGAAAAGAATTATGAAGAAATTCAAACATTACTTTACCTTTTCAATGGCATATCACTATTCTTATCTACGCAATTCAAAAATACTTTTATATTGCAATTTAAGGCTTGTTGTAATGTTTTCAATATCGGGCCCAATTTTTGAGCACCACGTGAAACTGGATCTACAATAGCAATAAAGTTGAAGGCAACTTCATCGGGATTGATTGCTGAAATTTTTACAACGCTGCGAAATAAAACAAAAATATGTATATAAATAAATATGAATTCTTGTACATGTAATATGTATTCAATAATCAAACTCTTTAATTATTTTTATACATAAAAGTCATTATTTTACCTGTGATCATCTCCATGAAAAGGAACATCATAACGACTTCGAGTTTGTGGACGTGGCACTAAGAGCGAAGTGATTTTCATAATCGTATCATCCGTAATATTATTTTCTTCTACAAAAAATATTACAATATTTAATTATTTTTACCGCATACATTTAAAACAACTACGCTTTTTAAGTAATAAATCATAAAATACCATATTCATCTTCATTGAAGATTTGATCCTTTATCAATTTCATAAATAATTTCTCGCCATAGGTGCTTTGGCTGAATCTTTCTAATAAAGAGAAGTCATCATTTGTAAATTCTTCATTATCATCCAAAGGTCCAATAACACGACCATTGCACAAAACTGCTCTTGTTCCTAACTCCATATTTAAAACGGCTTTAACGTAATGTTGATGCAATGACAATATCGAATTTTGATTCTCTAAGATTGCTGCCACAGATTCATCCTGCAGTAATCAAATTATTAATAAAGTGAATTTATATATATATATCACTTATAGATAGATGAATATCTTACCTCAATCTCAAAGTTATCATTAGCAATGAGAGCTACGATGTCTTCTTTGAGGATTTTACGCATGTAAAGAATAGCCTTTTCCGGTGATAATGCATTTATTACAGCAAGCACAATTTTGTTAATATCAGACTTTAGATTTGCATCATCTTCTGCATTAATAATTATACCAATTCGCGCATCAGCATTTGATTCCTAATAAAAATATATAAATTTTATATCTTCTGTTTTATATATATTACACGAAGTATTACTCTAAATTACATACTATATATTCAAGAGCCTCTCGTAGTAATTGTCTGCCAGATAATGATTTCAAATCAGCTACAACCCAAAAGGAATATAAATGGCGCATATTGCGACGCGGTACGAATAAGTAGTGCATTTTCTTCATTAAATAAGTTGATAGATTTTGAGAAGCCCATTTAGTATAATCGTCATCTTCAGGAATTGTACCGATTAAATTTAACCATGCATTTTTATCCACTTTTAAGATACGTTCGTTCAATCTAGAAATAATCAAGGCAATCAAATCTAAATAATTTACTATGTTGATTAAAAGATTTAATTACAAGTGTTACATACCGTGGCATAACATTTGGTTGATTCATGAGAAAATCAACAATGTCGTCTCCTTCTGTTACTTCACCTCGATACACTGCTTTTTGCAACATAGGAGTTTGCAACATAATAGTAGATAACACTGCTTCCTCATACGATTCAGAATTGATCTGATTAGGCGTCAAAGGTACACCGTTTAACAAAGCTTGTGGAAACTTCTTGAAACCACATCGTTTTATAAAGTCGCTGGCTAGATGCCGCCCTACATCATATTCTGACTCTTCACCAAGGATGTAAGGTATACTAGCGGATGAGTCTCTGGATCTAATAACTTTTTTTACATCATCCACGTCAACACCAGAATGCCCGATGTAATTTCCTAACTGAAGCAAAAATAAATATTATTAAAAATAAATACTAGTTCTTAAATAAAAACACATTAAAATGTTAAATATAAAGCTTTACCTCTGACAAGAAATGTAAAGCCTCTTTTGGACTTCTAGTGTCTGCAAAATAGTGATATGCATTGTTAACTGCGACACTGGCATCTATTAAACCTGTTACCGATGTATTATAATTTGTCACAAAGACAAATCCTACCCTCAATGGTGCAGAATGCGCATAGAGAGATTGTGCCAGAGCAATGAGTGGCATGGAGTCGTCACTTAGAGGATCGATAATTAATACCTAAAGAAAAATCATATATTAATTATTCAACATAAGGAATTATTATGTTACTAATTTAATAATACTAACTAGATTATATAAATTTCTTCTAATATTTCTGAGCATGCCAGGAAACGTTGGCCGTAATAATTCGGTTAGTGATGGTGACCAATTACTATAGCGTGGATCATTTTCGATATCATTGATCCAATTAATTGCAGAATCTCTTATGTCCATTGCAAAATTTTGATTATCTGTACCTCCAGATAAATCCAAAGCTAATAATTTACTCATTTTTTTATTACTAAAACCTAAAATAATTCATTAAAAATATATTCTTTAAATATGTATAATTTAATATATTATTTAATATTTATATATAAATAATTATTTGTAAATTATACCAATTTTATGAAGAGCTTCCATTACTCGTAATTCATTCCTTAAAGATTCTAAAAGGGTTAAAATATCAATAGCTTCCAGGTCAAAATATAAGCCATTGATGAAAAGCGCTGTGTCAGTTGGTTGTATATTTAGACTTGCCATAAATATTTCTTGATTTAATTTCATTTCCTTTTTCATATCGATATTTACTTTAGTTCTGATTAGTGATTTTGCCTATAAAAATAAATTATTACATATATACATAGTCATATAGATACATAATTCATTTCAATACATACTTGCATAGGAAAATTTTGCGATATATCAGTCAAGATGTTCAGTGCTTCTGCAGAAGGAGACTTCATTATTCTTTCAGCTGCCTGATGGCTTAGTTCTTGAAACTGCCACACTTTAAAAGCACCGATTTCATGACTAGTTTCCAGTAAATATGTCTGTATTTTATCCAATTCAGCTTGATGATCTGGATATAATTTCCTGAAAAGATAGTATATTATATCATACTGATGCAAAGTAATATATAGAAATATAAACTAAATACTTTACATTCTTACTAACCACCTTACTTTAAAATCATAAAGTTGATCCCCTCAATTTCTTCCATGCCATCGTTTGCCATTTCAGAGCTTTTCCCTGTATTGTCTTTAATATCAGAATCATCAGTTGCTTTGTATTCTGTAGATTTCATTTGCAACTCTACACCATAGCCTGATAAACGCAATTTTGTATCCTCTCTCTCCTTCTAAATCATTTCAGATATAAGAAACAAAATTCTGTATAGTATATACGATGTCTAAAATGTATATATTTCCATTATAAATGTATATATTTACATTATAATCCTTAATAAAATGACGAAGAATATAATTGATCCCTTTTGTTTCTGCTATATTTTTTAGCTTCTCATGAAAATCAATAAACATAGGTGTGTCAACCTGACCATACAATATTATAATTTTATTTGATTCTGGAGTACTTAAATATTTATGATCTACATCATAAGTATCTACAGTTTCCCATGTATCCTGAAAAATAAGTAATGTGATTATGAGTTATATTAACATATGAATTATTTTAATAGATGAATTATGTATCTATATGGTTATATATATAAACTATCAACCTGCTCAAGCAATCTATCTATATCTTCTAGAGAACAAGTGAATGTTTCACCAATGTTAACAAAATTGTCGCAAAATCCATATGAAGAAACATTTTTATTCACAGCCATTTGAAAGAACATTTCCACACGTGCAGAATAAATACGTAAAGACATTCCCAATTTAAAAACTGCTATCTCAGATGGAGATAGATACTTTTGGGCCAATTCCAAAATGATGTTATAATTATTCTGCTGTGTATCTGTTTGAAATAATTAGAGAAATTAATTATGACTGGCACTTCCAATTCAACTGAAAAATAACATCAAATAATGACATAATTACGTGATGTAGAATGTTTAATTATTTTGGAGTAAGATTCGATAAATTTCCAAAAGTAATTTGGATTCTCATCGCTAAGATATTCAGCTGCCTCGAGAACAAGAGGTGTTTCCTTCCATTTAGCATTTATTAAAGTTGTTACGTATTTGTTGATCTTCTTGTCTGCTCCAAGTTGACTGGAGCATAATAAGAATATGTAAAAAAATATGAATCCCCTCATCTGCAACAAACAAGAAATAAATCAATATCGCCAACAAACTGTTATTATAAATCTTCCTTGTACAATAAAATTCTAGCAGAAAGACACGTTTTTTTTAGAAAGAAAATCGAGTGTTTCATCAGTAAAATTTTGCAAATCTTCACTAAACTCACTGTGAATTCTATTTCAATACACACATCTGTCACGAATACACAGGATGATAAGATGTCTAAAGATGCCCGATGAAATCTATATGTGCAATATCTAATATTTCATTGATAAGCATTCGTGAGTCTCGTCGACAGCCTAAACTTAGGACAAAGAACACTGACACTGTACGAATATCGTATATACCTTCGAAAAATGACTAAAGTTATCTTAGCTACGAAGAATGCATTGATGACTATTGCCGATCCATCCAGTGCACGTGCCACATACACAATATCTTGGAATGATGATCGAAGTAATCGGACTTAAGAACAATTATCATCCGGCAAGTTTAGAATCATTAGGACAGAGAAAAACCTAAGATCGGCTATCCCGACATTTTACGTAGAACCGTCAAAACTACCCATACACTAGCGCCAATACATCTGTTTTCGATTCGAGAACTACGTTGTTACGTATTGTCGTGATGTGAATCCGGCTAAATCGCAATATTATAAATCGCATGCTAAATTACCTTTTAAAAAAAGTATAATATAAATTATAATTTATATTATACTCGTAAACAAAATTAAACATTTTATAAATATAAAAATATACACACTACTTAAAATTCTATACAATTTTTCAAATCAAGATTATAACAATATAATATAATTATTTAATCATTTAATATTATAATATTATTATACTTTGCTGGTGTTGAATTGATGTTAAACACTGTATGTGAAAAAATCCGACTTCAGAACGTGATCTTATCACCAGGTATGTAGTTCCCAATTGTAATTTTTCCCATAAGAAGAGAATCATTTTTAAAGTATTTCAGCAAAAAATGACATCACGAACGTTTCCATATATTTATTTCTATAATTATTGTTTATGCATAATAATCATATAATTTAATTTCTTTTTATCGCGTATGTTTTTAGAATCTTTTTTACATATTTATAAAACTCAATTAAAAAACATCCCGAGAAAAAATATTTTATATAGTGTAATTATATAGAATTATTTAAAAATATATATAATTTTATTTAATTGTATATAAATGGACATATTTTATATATAATTGTATATAATTATTTATATTAATATATAATTATATATAGAATTATATAGAATTATATAGAATTATATACATATAATTATATATAAATATGTCCATTTATACAATTATACAAATATATAAAATTATATACAATTTTATATAATTTTATAATATTATATTTTATTTAATTATATATAAAATATTTTTCCCGGGATATTAAAAAACAATAAATCTGCATTTTTTAAATATTAAGTTGCTATTAAAATTTTTTTCGAAATCATGGAGGATTTAACGTAAACGCTTTAAGACATCTTAAGATTATACTTAAGACGGTCTTAAATATAATAACACTAATTCCGACCTAAGTAAATTAATTTTGTTAACAACATGCTTAACAAGCATGCGCTTATAAGATATACTATATGATAAGGGAATAAATGTACACGAGGCACGTAATATATGCAACGTACAATCTATTTATTATTTACAACAACGTAGCAATATTACGTAAACTCACATCGCGCTTCGTCTAATGACAAATCGCTTATCACACAGTTTTAAAAAATAGCGCGCGGTAGTGCTGCGGCTGCGCCGTTTCGAACCAATCAGCGGCTGCCGATTAGGCGCAGTTTCGCGCCTTCGGCGCGCCTCGGCGAATACGAACGAGAATCGCCGCGAATCCGTTTTTGCAAACCATCATTCATCCAGCCGATTAAGCATTCGGATATGCATCGAATCGAGCAATCCTCTCGGTAAGTAAATTCAGCGATTATCCAGGACTGTCGGCGCTAATAATCTGAGCGTGTATTTTTATATGTGTATCTAGGCATTTCGCAGTTGCATTTCGAGACCACCGTTTTCCCCGACTGGCTATGTAAACGACGCACAACCGTATCTCTCAGGAGTCCTAATTACATTGAGCAACGAATCTGATCGACAGGCGTTCATTGTAAGTCTCACAGAATCCCTTTTTACTAATTTTGAATGTTAAAGTTAAGATCGATCCGAATCGATCCAAGTCACGTAAATCGGATATGCGGTAATGCAAATGGCGGCGATAAATTTTTGCAGTGACACTGCAATATATATCGAATACGGCGGTCTTCAAAAAGCAGTCACGATAGATGCATAAGTATATATATCTCTCGTAAAATACGAGGAAAATTATGAAAAATTTTGGAAATGAACTGTTCGAATAATAACTCGGAGCAAATCATATAAAATTTAAATTTTATGTAACTATTATATGTATAAATAGGAGTATGTATTGGAAAATTAAGTTTCTTGTAAGTGCATGAAAGAATTATATTTATAACTAAAATTTTGTTTAAAGTGAAATCCTTTGGCTATTTATGTGAAATTTAATTTTCTGAAATTGTCATATAATATTTTGAAAGCTTTGCAACAAATTTGAAATCGATTTTAGCAATTTGTTAATCAAAGAAATATTTTGATTAAAGAATATTAAATATTAAATTAATTATATAATAGTACACTCAAATATTTAAAATATTTGGATTTATTACAACATTAAATTAATATTTAATATTCTGTATAAAAGAGAAAAGTTTTCGATTAAAAAAATTGAATATTACATTAACTTGATATTTATTATTTTTAAATCGAAATTTTTTTGTTTGATTAACAACAAATTTTGCTATTGATTTTATATTCACTGTAGAAGTTCTAAAAAATTATATGGCAATTTCAGAACAAATACTCCGTATAAATAAATATTAATATAGAGATATATAGATAAGCTAACTATTGTGCAAAATGTCATAATAATAAATAAAGTGTTGAATATAATAATAAAGAGTTTTTTAACAAGATTGAAAAAATAAAAAAGAATTAAAATGAAAAATAATTTATTCGTAATTTCCATGAAATTATATACTTTTGCTGAAATCATTTGCCAAATCATAATCGATTCATCTTGACAATATTTTATAGAGTTCAATAAAACTTATAATAATATACGATATTTACAGATTTCCATAAATAAATAGTCAATTTCGCACATTTCAGCAAAAAATAACGCACGGCGAGATCTTAAATTATATTTTCATATATATTGTACGTTCGTATTCGTCGATTTGTCGTGGCGGCATTTCTAATGGCTTGTTACAATGTGAATTTTATTGACATGAACGTGGTGAACGCCCATCACATATAGAGATACTTACGTGTCGCGTACATACACACAGAGACAACCATACACTCATATCGCGTATGTTGTGTGTAATTGCGTGTAGACGTACGTGTGTATTATACAATACGTGTATGCATACACGTGTCATTGCGTAGCACGTTCAACGTGACGCGAAAATGGAAATTAATTTAACGTTACAATCCCATTGTACCATCTTGCTCTATGCTAACGTCTATAAACGTTATTCACAATTCGGTGAATATCCTTAGGAATAAACGGGAGGAGATCGAATTGTTTCAAATAGGTAGAAATCGTACCTTCGTGCGAGCGAATTAGGCAAGGTTTTACGTATTCCGATTTGTCGCGATCATTTGATCCTGAGATTTTATTTAATGTTCATGGGATGAGAAAATCAAACCACGATTACCGCGTACAACTTTAAATGTGCGCCGAGACCGCATAGTTTAGAATTGATTCGAACCGCATAGTTTAGAATTGATTCGAGTATAAACTAACTTGTACATTTCGTTCCTTCATTGTTTTATATGTTCGCACTTTGCCGACTCTTTTCAATTCGGTAGAACTTGGACTTTACGTTCTCAGCGGTACAAACATCGTCGATGTAACACATCCTTCATCATTAAAAGGGAGTCTTATGTGTAGAAAGTTATATACGTATATATACATATATATATATATATATATATATATATATATATATAGATATATATAGATATATATAGAATATCTCCTCAAATATTATATTTTTGAACCAATGGTAAAACATTTGTATTTAAATTATTGGTATATGAAAAGAATGGTATTTTTGTTAAGGTATTTAAAAATTTAGCTACATATATCTGAAAATTTCGTTGAATTATCAAAATATCTATAAAAAACGCTTAAGCATTGATGACAATGCTGTAAAAAATTTTAATTTAGCAACTATAGTTAGAATGTCTTACATTCCTAATAGCATAATTTATTGACTCAATATTGGCCCAATATATCTTCAACGTTTAATTAAATGTATCGCCAATAAATTGTTACTGAGGATAATTATTTTGATATTCAAAGAAAATTATTTTCAAATCTATATTAAGCTAAATTTTTCAATACTTCGATAAAACTTTTCTTTCCGTATACTTCGAGAAAAAGTTATCCAAGCGGGGCAATCCTCTGGAGTGCGCTTCTAACAATCATAACAGCAACTAATAAACGCCATGTTTGCGTTTGAACGCTAAATCTCGCCCGCGAGAAAAAAAGTTTTAACATTAATATTACAATATAATCGCGCGCTCCTTCTTATTTATCGTCACGTTGTCGGTGCGCGTGTTTTTTTCATTCACTTTTTGCGTGGACAGCCGAAAGGGTGGACGGATAGCTGTCGTGGCGTTTAGGGGTGAATTCCTCTATCAAGTTTAAAACGAGAGTGGACGAGTTTTGCTCTCCGATTACAAAGCGAACCCTGTCTCACCATGTATCTGGTATTGCACTGGCCGAAAATATTATGTACACTATTGCGGTCTACACGATTAAGGAGGATCACGAACCGTTTAGCTTAACTATTGACTCGAGTAGAAATGGGCAGTTAAATACTTGCAATCCTTGTTATCGTGAATATAAATATTAAATTTGGCAGAATTAAGATCACCAGAATTGCGTATAATAATTCATGTTATTGCATAAAATATTTAAAAAAACCATCTTTTAGAAATCTTATGTAATATATGTTATTTGGGAAGATAATTTTTATAATAAATTTTACAAATATGAGAGAGCATCTTTTTCTATCGCAATTTGTTCAAGTATTTACGCTATCTGTAGAATAAAAAAAATAATTATATTAAAAAATAATAATTATATTATATTATATATAATTATATTCGTTAATTGAAAAAGAAATGTATTTATGCAATTTGTAATTTTTTCTCACCTCGCACGATGACGCTGTTATATTTGCAATGTAGGTAGGGAATTGTATTTAATGATTAAAACATTAATCTTGCGAGTTACTTAAATGTAGTTAATAGTATGGGAAATGAGATTGCGATAAGGATACTATAGCAGGCCCGTTCACTTTGAATTAATTAAATTAAGTGCGCACACGGTACCATGGAGAAAATAGCGGATCGTGATCTTCCTCAACGCACACGTTTGCTCCAGATACGTGTGCATCCTCGTGCCATATTCCGGTCGTATGCACATACAATACATGTAAATTCCTAACCATATATGCATATATTTATTTCGTACGCGCGTGTACATTTATGTACATATAAATGAATGCAACTGCACAGAGAGACGCGCGCACATGTCATACATCCACACACAGACGCGCATTTTTGCACGTGCACACACAGATAGATAATATATACAACGTGTATATATAAAAGTAACCTCTTCTCTAATATATAATAAATTTTTCTTTGGCACATCTCAACTATTAGATCCGTACAATTACATCTGGCTAAGTATATGTATTCATATATAAATATATAAATATATAAATGCATCTATATATTTATATACGTATATAGCAGCTTGTGTATTAATTTCTAATTTTCGCCGAATACATATGTATATGACGGTCGGTCCAGATGCATTTAGTTTCGTCTCAGGCATCTTCGCGTTTTTATAGTGCGGACGTAATGTACGAAGGATTTGGACTTCGAGAACGTTTAATATTTCGAAATAAAACGCATTTAATTCTCGTTACTTAAGAGAGCTCAGAGCTTGTATCCGACTAGAACGTAAGAGCGTGCTTCGTAATTCCGCTCTGACAAATTTATGAAAGTACCAACATTATCAGCTATTACAACATACATTAAAGAGAGAGAGAGAGAGAGAAAGAGAGAGAGAGAGAGAGAGAGAGAGAGAGAGAGACATAGAGACTTAAGCTTTAGAAAGTACTTTAGAAAGTACTAACTTATGAGGTAAGAGTGCATCCACACCGACATTATTAATTCTGTTTCGCGCAAACATCTCGTCAAAATACCGATACATACTTTATGTGTATACTATATAATATTTATATACATATACGTCTATCTACATTTAAATGTACTTTCCGTATAATCAATTTTAGTGCGTTGTCTCTCTCGATCCTACCTATCTCTAAAAAATTATATAAGAGGAACGCGGTTAAATCTGTATTAATTATACATATATAAGTTTTATGCCGTTAAAATGTTAAGTGCCGCGCCGAACGAAGAGCAGGCTTGGCAGGCGCACGCATCTGCGTGGGAATCGCACTCTCTTGAGTTCGCAATATTCTTCCAAACTCCCTTAAACTTTTCCTTTCGAAAATTTTATCAATGATTTTTAAAAGTGAATTATCATAGGTACGACGATTCATTAGAAGTTACGTAGAAATTTGCTGCAAAAATCAAGCAAATGAGAATTTAAGAATTTGAGAACCGCAATTGATTCTGTCAATATCGCAAGAATCTTCTTTAGAAAGAACGAGAGGAGAGAATTGCGATGTCATTCGACGAGAGAGCGCGATTCCGTGGACCCATTCAGAAAATCCGGCGCGCAGTCGGAATTGAATCGTCGATGAGGACTTTTTTTGCGCATGTTTATTCTCTCTTTGTTTAAATACAATATATATCCACATGAACAAGGCACTCTCTGCTCGACAGAAGGATTTTTTGCCGAATTCCTCGTCCTCGCGCGTCGAGTAAAAAGTCTCTACAGCCATATCGAGCTTTCGTTTCCATTTTGGGCCATCTTCTTCCTCGAAAACGTCGAGTAAAAAATGGGGGTGCACTTTAGAATATTTCGATAGGAGCTCTCGCATATCTCGGATTTTATTCTGTCGAAAACTCCGGAATTAGGCTCTAAACTGGACAGATCCTCTTCATAAAGCTGTTATTTTTTTCTAGATCACACATTTTCCATATTTAATTTTTAATCTTTTTTTTCCGTCTCCCAACAGTCGCAAAATCGAATTTCGTTATACTTTCGAGAGAGGATGTCGTTTTATTTTACCAATAGAAGATTAGCAATACTTTTATATTATGCAATAGAGCGAAATGAAATGTGGCATCTGTTATCCCCATGCATTTCAAATTTTTTTTCATTTCCACTCTTTACTTGTTACTATATTCTCTATGTATTCATTGTATCCAACAGCACTGTCCAAAAAAAAAAACTGCAAAAATGCAACGGGGATAATTTGAAAACTAAAAAACCGTATTTAGCAGATGCCATCATTATATTCGCTTATACAAAGTAGAACTAGAAATTTCTATTCTGCTGTTCATATGCATTAATTTCGACTAATTAAGAACTAATAGCGATAGTATACAAAGTCATCTTAAGACGAGCATTATATCAGAAAAATATCTGTTTTCGAATTACGCAAATTCGAGAAATTTTTCGCAAATTTGAGAAATTTTTCTACTAGGCGAGTTATTGACGAGATTTTAACTATTAATTTGTTTGATCTTAGAAGCAACTCAAAAAAGAATGTTCGTACCGAATGAAGACATAACTGTTATTATGAATCACTCAATAGATTTAATCCTTTCAGTACCTAGGCTTTGTACAGTAATATTTTTCTATATAATGTTTAACGAATAATTTTATTTTTATTTTTCTTATCAATGTATAATTATAAAATATGTGTTAAGACAATTTATTCAATTCTGTAAGATATTTTAAAATCGTATTACAATTATGTGTGTATGCATGAAATGATTTTTTTTTTCTAGAAAAATAGATAAAAAAATGTAAAATAGATATATCTTTATATAGGATGAGAATATTAATAACAAAGTGAATAATAAAAATTGCAGAACTAAAATTTTTAGCACTTACAATATATCATCAGAATTCAAATTCTTTTTCTTTAAAAAAGCGAATAATCAGAGTTGGGCTCTTAAGATATTAAAACAAAATATTAAATAAAGACAACGAGTAATTAAGAGTCTTAACACGTGATAATTGGTTCTTTTTTTTGTTTAAATAAGATATTAGAAATTACGTATTTGGCACAATGTACTTGTGTTTAACATGGTATCGAAAGGATTAAGGCGAAATGCAACTTTATCTGCATGTCTTCTTACGGTACGAACACGAACCAGTGCCACAGAGAATCTCGCCCACGGGCAGATCGACGTGCGTTATAAAGGGAAGCACTTGGTCCTTTTCTGAGCAACGACCGATCGGCAGTCGACCTTAGAACCGAGGGTGAAATTCTCCGGCTTGACGGTCTCTTCGACGGAGATTTTGCCGAGTCGCTTCTTAACGCGGAACGGCGTCGACCGGGGCGATATAATCTCGTAGAGATCACTAGTTCGCCCTTGAACATCTCCTTTAGGACTGTTGATCTTTTGATCGATGGGAATGGCGATATCTACCTCGGCGCAATGATTCTGATTAGGCTTTTTCGGTTGTTCTTTTTCCACTGGATCGCCGACTAGATCTTTCTTGTTCGTCTCCTCGGACGGAGAGTTGAAGACGCTCGAGGAGCAGCTCTTGGAGTCGCAAATCAACATCATGTCGGGATAATCGTCGGTCTCCTCGGTTTCGGACGGCAAATCTCTCGTAGAGGCCAAAGAGATCGTTCTGACTTCCGGCTTCTGAGGCTTCTCTTCGTCGGCGTAGTCCAACGACAGACACTTCTTCTCGAACAGAGCTGGTCCGGATGATTTCTGATTTTCGGTTTTGCTCTCCTTGTTCTCTTTATTTTCCCTATTTGATGTAATTTTACCCTCTTCTGTAGTCTCCAGCGAGTTAATCATTCTCGACGGACGTCGCACGCTGTTCTCCCGCTCTACAGAGAGACAAAATTCCTTGTCTGTTAGCAAAATACGCTTCGGCATCCGCACCGGCTTCTGATCGAGATCTAGGTCCTTTTCCCAGGATGGGGTCTTTAACAGGCTCTTTACCTTGCGCAATTCCGTCAGCAGATCCATAGTTTCTTGCGACGGTTCATGAAAGATCCGCCTCTTCGGTCGTCTGATGGATGCGTTTGTGTCTGATTCCTGATCGGGATGATCGATTCCTTCCTGTTTTCTCAGAATGGATCTTACCGTACCTTCTTGACTCTGATCTCGCTTATTCATGGCAGTTTCGCTTACAATTGTGTCAGTCGATGCAACATTTTCTTTCTTAGGTGTGCTCTTTATGATTACATCAAGATCCCCTGGTAAAAGGTTCAGTCTTTCTTGTCGACTTATTGCTCCCGGAGCGGCTTGAGTGCGCCGTTTGAAAGCCGCGTAACTCTCCATAGGTATTTCCTGCATCTTAAATTTGTCTTGTAATTGTTTGAATGTCTCCCTTGTATACTCTCGATGAGTCGCCAGCGAATCTTCTGACGAGATCTCCCGTGTTCTCCCGATGTTATCGGTCATAGTACGAGCGGCAGTGACGAATGAAAGAGCGTCTTTCGCCAGAAGATTGTCCGAGGAGATGCCTCGCCTTTCAAACTGATTATACTTGATTGATCTACGTGTATTCTCGATCGTTCTGATGTCCTCAATGATTGATTTCCTTGTTTTCGTCGGGGAAAGAATTCCTCTTTCCAGAGTGCTCCTCAACTCGATCTCACGTTCAGGGGAGACGTTCGAGATAGGCCTCTTCGTGGGTGAGTTTGGCGTGCTGTCGTCGCTACGAATGATCTCGTGAGAACCCTGAAAGATTCTACGGCGAATTATAGTGGCTGATTCCTTCTTCGGGCGTTGCGCTCTTCCGCGTTGCGGCGAGTTGTTCCAGCTGTTAGTTTCACTCGGCGAATTCAAACACGTAGTAGAGGAGGATATTATCTCCTCGCTTGTGGTCACTCGGCACTTCAATAACTCGGCGGTCACGCTGGTCGGTCGCTTCTCCAATTCTAACCGTGATTCCGTTCGCTCATCGCTGTTATCCGTCGGCAACGAGCTCGGCCCTGAATCCAATACATCATCTAAAGACGTATTGTGCAACATGTTTCGTTCCTTCGCTGGTACAGTGGACTCTAGATCTTCCGTCTCGAAAGAGTACATCTTCAGCAGGAACTCTTTACCCGATCGTCTTCTTTCGAAGATTGTTGTCGCCGTTTGTGTCTCTGCATCACTTAGAGATTTGTGTTGTACTTCTTCTAAACGGAAAGTAACAGGTATTACCTCTGGCGTTTCAATTGCATTTTCAACATCTTCTTTGATGGCAATCTGCTCAATGTCATGCCTGATGTTATTTTTTATTCCATCGTGATTCTTCATCGCATCGTTCGTCCTCATCCTAAATTCGTTCTTGCGTTCGTTACGCGGCGTATCGAAGATGAATTTGTCTAAAGTTTTGGACGAGCCGATCTTGTCGAGGAACGGTCTCTCGATGGCTTTGCTGGGTCCGATCTTTTCCAGATAGGGTTTGCCAAGAATTCTCGGTGTCAATTTCGCCAGGAATGGTCGGTCCTCAGTTTTTGAAATGCCTATCTTCCTTAGAAACGGTCTCTTCTTTTCCTTGTCTTTGGTGACTTCGAACGAGCGATCACTCAGCCGATCGTTGCTGTAATTCGACGAATTATCACTGCTCTTGGAACGGGCCCGTTTGTTCCGCGTCGCATACGGTGTCAGCGGTGTTCTGGGCGTTCTCGGGGTGAGAGATGGACTGGGTTCCACATTCGGGCAGGTCTCATCCAACAATGCCATCGCAGTCATTAGATCCATACAAGCCTTCCGTGGTATCGATATTATCGGCCTCGGGAATTCGCTCTCGATGCTGCTATTCCTCGTTGAGTTCAGATCCGGTTTGCTATCCCTACCATCGGTATACGAGCACGAGGGATACGAGCTCCGATCGCCCATCGGCCCCGGTGAGGTATCGGTCGTCGGATAATCCTCCAGGTACCAGGGTGTCACGCTGAGATCGTCCGGCCTCGAGGCAGGACTCTGCGGTGTCCCTGTAGCCTTGCTGACGGCGCCTTTACCGCCAACAATGTACTGTAACTGTTGCTGCTCTTGTTGACTCTGCTCCGTACCACTCGACGATGGTGCCGTTCCATCGCTAACCGATACTTCGTTCGAAGTACGGCTGAGAAGCGGCCTGCGATAGCCGGAGCAAGTAGCAAAATGTGGCGGCGCCGGCCTCGCAGTCTCCACGATGATGCGACCTTGGGCACAAGGCACTACCGGTTCCCCGTCCGCCGGTGCCTCTTCCGGGGTCAACGGCAGCGCTGCTCCGCGACCGAATTCGATGAACCACAGCTCGTCCCTCAACTCGCATTCTCACTTCTTTTCGTTCATGTCTTTATTTAAATAGTGCAATACGTAGTGTAGAACCAAGTCATAACAGTACTTGTACTCCGTCTGGAAAAGAATGTTACATATGTTTCTCCATATGCTTTGTGTCTTATATTTTTATATAAGACACAAAATTAAAGTATTTTTAATAAAAAAATATGTTATAATATGCTAACAATATTATAATTCGAGAAACACGTAAGAAATTTAAAGGATATTGCATTGTAACGTTATAATTATATACCATGTTTTCCACAAGCTGGGGTCTGTGTCTGCGTACAGTTTTTACGGCTTGGAAAATGTCAACTTCTCCATGTTGAATGACCTGTTCTATACACGCGTTGGCCGCACAGTAGACCCCACAACGACTTCTTCCATCGGGCGAAACCACAGCTACTGGTCCGTAGTCTGTTCGTTGTCTCCATCTCTCAACCATATTCATGAGTTCTACTAAGCTATTTGTGGATGTGGGCACTTTGTGACCCATTGGCCAACAAGTTAATTGAAACAGTTGCACGGTCTTCGGTGGTGCTTTCACCCCCGCCATCAATTCCGTCAATGAGACGATTTTCTTATTTATCCTAAAAACCTGAGAAATAATTCATACAGATAAAATAAGTAAAATATTATCGTACATTTTTTTAATACATATGTAGATTTTTTTGTCAAGATTCAAATAAAACCTAAAAATTGAAAACTTTAGGTGAGTGAAAACTTTATTTTATGATGATTAGAGAGTCAGTTCTCACCCAGGTTTTTATATTGGTGTAATGATTGTGACTGATGTGGTCAATCGTAAACACGGGTCCATATTTTTTGGAGTGTCTTCCTTCAGGCCAAAAACTGGGAAAATTCGTGGATCCCTGAGGTGGCACGCAGAGAACTACTACCGCAGCGCATTCATAGTCGTAAACTAAAGACCAGAATTCACCGCACGTGTGTCGAAGGGGCCATTCTGTTACGATATATTCTCTCGGTTTCGTGTAACCCTGTGTGGTATGATAGTGAATGAATGTTCTTTGAAAGAACGCAGAACTTGGCAACGATTGCGGGAATGTATCTTGGGAAATGCGATATATACTTCGATCCACAAAGCTTTTTATATTTTCGATATTTATAAATCCGATACTTTTTTTTATCGTCGTTTTTAATATTATATAATAATATAAATATAAATTGAACTTAAAAAGAAATTTGTGTCAGTGCATTTATATAAACGCTAAAATAATTAGTTTCAGTTTTAATTATTAGAGAGATGCACTTTGTACAAATTTCGTTAAAAGTTTATATCTAAATTAGAAATGCAGATTTCATAGCGATGTAAGAGAAGGTAAAGATAAACCAGTTAAGCGAGGTGATTTATTTTACTGACTTACATCCACAAAGACAGCATTGATGTAGTCTGTGAAACTGTTACCCTGAAAGCTGGTGAGGTACGGTCGAAAGTTGTCCGCTGTAACAAAGGAGGAGATTGATTTGTACAGCGTGGAAAAGCTATTTGTTGAAGTTGCCGGTCGTTCGAGTTGAAACTCACGTGGAACTACCAGGACATCTCTATTCTTTTCCCTGTTATCGGCCCTATGTCCACCGGCGCAATCGCCAATCGTGAAACGCGGCGTCTGCTTGCAAATTTGCTGATACTCTCGTTGATATTCGTTCATCTTAGTTATCGGATTTTTTATACTCTTCTGCTTTAGACGTTGCGATAATTCAGCTACGGGAAACCACGATGTACCGCATACGACGAATTCCTCGAGCGTGTCGTATACGAATTTGTACTGTTCCTATTATATTTGAATGAATACATGTATCGAAATACATGTATAAGAAGAAGAAAGTTGTCAAAGTTGTCAGATTATGTCATTAATAATAAATTTTAAAAGGATATCAGAAGAAAATTAAGAACAATTATTTGAGAATAAATTATGAAAATGATTCGTTGAAAATAGGAGCAAATCTTCCGCGCAAATCTTTTTTTGAGAAATAAGAACTTTTAATAAAAAAGAGAATATAGAAATTAGAATTCTTTATATAAATAAAAATTGAAACTTTTAATTTAATTGATTATTAATTATTATTCTACCAAATTTTCTATGAGTCCTCTCCTGCTCTGCCTTAACTTCTTCAAGTAGCCAAATACGTCAAACGCATCTTCCTCTTCGGCTAGCTCCATGTTCGCATCGATCGCTAGATATACTCCCGATCGTCCTCCACCATCGCTTTGTGTCACAAACAAACAAATTTATTATCTCATTAGCGCGAGAGTGGCTCGTTGCTCGCTTTTACATAAATAATCAACACAAGTGTCCTTACTTGCAGTGGACGACCATAGGGCCGGATTCATTCTTTATGGTTGATCCCACCACAGCTCGAACACGCCGTCTAAATTCTAGCACCGCATTTCCAAAGGGACACGTATGTGAGTGCCATTCTGTGTAATGAAATTGCAACAACGTCCTTTCTTCCGTAATCTCCTGAAAACGTTTTCGCATACAGAATTACAACGATCATCTTTCATGATAACAATCATTTTCGTCTCTCGTTCGTTTCCTACACTTTATATTTCATTATCATTCTCTATTTTTCTCACCGAATCGTACGTGAGATTAAATGCTTCAAGATTTATGATCGTTGCTGAAATGCAGAAAATCGCCGTCTAACAAATTAGCGACGCGCGGTCGCGGAGTGCAACTTGCGTTGCCGGCAGATTATTTTCCGGGAGTGAGATTCTCCGGTATTGTTATCCCAACAATGCCGCGTTAAACTCGACAATTGCAGTCGCATCTTGCGCTGCCCGGCCCGTGTTGCACATCGGGGCGTTCTGTAACCTCTCAGCTTGCTTTGCTATTCCCGGAATGAGGTTACGAGGAGTTCTCTTCTTCTATATTAAATTTCGCTCAGCTAGTAAATTAGTTAGAAAGTAATTACTTTGTTGCGTCTACTGTTCAATAGAGAAGTTCAATACTCGATAGTTTCATATGGTTCGTTAACAGTCTTACATCGAAGAGTGCTGATCGCGATACAAACAAGAGACTAAATTCATTCAGTTTCACGTGTCGGTACTTGTTTCACGACGAGATTTGTTGAAATATGTAAGATATTTACTTAGCAATGATATATTGGGTTATCCGGAAAGTTCGTGCCGACTAAAATTTAAATTTTAGTATACATTTATTAAATTAAAATTTTCTGCGTTTCAATTTTCCTTCAACATCGGCACGAACTTCCGGACGACTCAATATTATGAATAAAGAGTTTATAATCTTCCTATTTATATTTTTGAGAATTGATCAATATGTTATTAGTATTTGATAAAAACTTACCAATCTTTTTAAGAAAATATAGATAGACATTAAATAGGAATTTTATAGAAATTGAAAAAATAAGGTGTATTTAGAAATTTTTTTGAAGAAAACTTTTATTCAAACGTTTTTAATTTTTTATTCATAAAAGATGTATTTTTATGAATTTTTGTATTCATGTGTTGAATTTTTCATACACAAATCAAAATTAAAACTTTTAACTTAATCGACACATTGCCTTTATTATTATTTAATTATTGAATATCTTTTTAAAATATACAATTGGTGCAAAGAAGATAGACTATTATTATACATACGAAAATAAAATCTTTCGTTACAAAAGAATGCACACATGGAAGAATAAACATCTCTTTCTTGGTCAATGTACAATGAAAAAGAATATATACAGAGGTTTCGAAAAGTAGACGGAGATATTAATACGAAGGAACAGCTTTAAACCTGAGAGAACTCTCTAGATAACGGAAAAAAATTGAACGAGAAAAGGACTAAGTAAGTAATGATGCCGGTGGTGGAATCAGATCACAAAGTGTGCGGCTCGGAAGAGCTTTAGAAAGTCCTCACAATTGTCGTTCCTTGTTCTCGTAGATAAAAGTGCAATTAAATTAGCCGCTCGCGTAATAGCTTGAGCAAATTTATCCTCATTCATATCACGGATTCGTATCACATTTCGCATTCGGACAGGGTCTAAATGACAAAAGTGATGCGATCTATATACGGTTAATTTAGCTAACTTTGCTCTTCCTTGTTCTATTCATTTCTAGGCAAGGTTTCAAGTTGGCATCGACTATGTTACTGACCAATTTGGGCCAACTACTGTCCAATTACATAATCATTCGAGTTCCTTGCGGTTGTTTCATAAAAAAATTTCCCCGTTAAAAAGAAGAAAAATTGGTCCATTTAAGGATCATCCGGATAATTCTCGTTGATGTGACGCCCATCGCAAGCCCTTCTGATTTATTCCAGTCTTAATATATACGAATATTCGAACAATGTCGCGGTGGATTTACGTCATTCTGTTACCAGTGATAAATGACATCGCGAATTTTTCAACTTATACAAATTCGGGACGAATCGAATTACTGAATTGTCAATTGATCAACACGAATATTTGCGCTTTCTCACAAATATTGAATTTAATTGTTCTGCACGCGTTATTCATTTGCTACGTACGTCAAAGGTTATTAATCTGGGATACAGGTGATTTTTTTTCTTTTAAAGAATAATATTTGCTCTACTATTTTTCACATTTAAATTTATATTGTGAGAAAAATACAAAGTTTCTATGTGAGTAGCAATTACACTTACGTTGTTCTCGTTCTTTTTGTATAGCTTTATCGTCCTTATATGAAAATTAGCGAGTTCCTCTTCTTTTAATACGGAAACGCCGATACCTCCATATTCCTCGTCTTTTTCTTTATTCGCCGGCCAGTATTGTACACACATCACCTGTAAGAGAAAGTTGTGGTTGAAAAGCTGTAGGATGTAAAGAATTTATAAAACAGACTCTAAGCTCTCTTAAAGCTGACTCGCAGTCAACGTCATCGTGCACGATAAAGACTGCTTTTTGCGGCGTGGCAACTTTAATGGACACTATTTCCGAGCAGTGTGTTATGTTTCTCTTTTTTACGAAAGTCTCGCTGTAAATGGCTTTTTACCCTGATAAAGTCAAAGGTTTTCGTGAGCATAACAATGCAGGAAGCTTGCTCTTGCCAGACCATCCGCCAGAATTCGGTCACCGTGTTCTCCATAGGTCCCTGAGTGACGATATAAGCGTTTGGTTTCAATATACTCTGAAATGTAATATTCGACACTGTAATTTGATACTCGACGCATTTGATTAATGTTCATCTAAGTCCGCGCGGGTGTAATAATCAGCTTGCATAATCTTTTATGCAAGAATGTGTATTCAAATTCGCCGACGTGACGAATTCCCGCCTTTTCCGCGAAATAAAAGACATTCAATTGATTTATTGGATCGTATGAGATCAGCGATCTCGAAACGCGCTTAATCTTTGATCTTTGCTTATTGATGTAGATACTTATTATCAAATATCATGACATACTCACATCTACGTAGGATGCATTAACGTAATCGGAATCAGGCTCGCCTTCTATCGTCTCCAACACTACCCTATTATAGTCGTCTACGAAAAGAAGCGAAGGGAAACATTTTAGTCCTTAGGTGGTAAAAGCTCTTATTCTAGAACGGAAATAAATCCTCGTTAAAGGAACAGGGTACCGGCAATTGCAACCATCTTGTAACTGTGGTTTATTTCCTCTATTGCAAGAAAGTTAATTAACGAAAATCCGGAAACCATCAACCAACTCGCGAAACAGTTATTATATTAGTACAATAGATTTATTTCTGTCGATATTACACATTTTTTTTATTTTTTAATACGAACTCCTCATAATAATTAATGCGACAGACTATTTCTATTAATGTATTAGAATCTTTTATTTATTCAGTACAAACTCCATTATTATAATTAAAAACGTTGAATCTGCAAAGTATACTTGCAATTATACCCGCTTGTTCGCAAATCATTATAAGAGAAAGTGCTTGATACGCAGCGCATTTCAAATCGGTGTTTTATGTCATTATACGCGTGCAATCAATGCGATTCTCTTCCAGACATGGAAATGATAACATGATGACCGAATAAGAGGCTTAGCTTAGATTACATAAAAACAGAAAGTGTTATCTACGACTAATACCTACATGGAATACACTTTTGATTTTGATTTTTTTCCTTGTTTGCGGTTTTTATGGCGTGTCGGCACGAATGCGTTTCCACCTTCGTTGCTGTCTACAATGAACATAGAAAACGAAATATAAACTAATGAAATCTCAATATAAAAGCCTTACAATTATCAGGAAATTTTGCGATGTAATTATTTATTAAGCAGAGAAATGGTGTAATTGATTATTTTATGTCAATTATGAAATTATTCGAAAAGCGATACTTGTGATAACGACTGTTAATAATACTGAAAGCTTTAATTCACGGCTTTAATCCACATGACAATGTTATTAGGCTAGCTTTTGCAATTTTTATTCTTATAGTCATTTCATTTAGAAAGTAGATTATTATATCGTGTGTCAATAACAAAAGTTATTATTACCTTTGAAATTGATGTTAAATTGAATACAACATATAAAGGATCGATTTAAGAAGAAATTGTTGTTATATATAACAAACGAATAAAATATTTTACGAATAAGATATTTCTTTTGCCCTTTAAAGACCTGTTCCTGCGATGAAGCTGACAGCTAATTATACAAGATAAAAGTCTGACTATAAATATGCTTGACGTGAAGAAAACTTATTACTTTTTAAAAGTTTCAAAATAAATATCGAGAAGAAAATTCTTAATCGAAAATTCTTAATAGTGCAAAATTTATATCACGTCGCGGTTGATGCGTGCAGATAAATTCAATTTTTGCATAGAAAGCGCGTTATTTTTTTCGTGCGTTAAAATTTTTTTATATTATCAAAGGCTATATGTGCAATCGTTCGCGTCGATTTAATTGGATCAGTGAACATTGCGGATCGTATTTTTGGTGCAGTTAACAGCTGCGATATTCGAACGATATATATTTTGTGCCATACAGTGTACGTGAAAATCTCCGCGTAGTTTGCTTTGGCAGTAGTGATTGCCCAAGCTCTGAGATTCGACAAATCAGAAAATTTATGCGACAACTGCATCATCCTAAACATATGTCGTATCACTTAGCTAAAATCACCAAAATTATTCGTGCAGTTGTTTTTAAGACATCGTCAACGACACATACTACAACGATATATTGCAACGCAATCGATTCCACTCGTCGTAAAGTATTTTAGATTTTGGCACAATGGTTGAAAGGGAACATCCTGTTCAGTACATTCTGTTGTCACCGCTGTCATTAACAACACTTTTGCTACTTTGAAAATTTAATTAATTCATACATAATTGCGCAATTCTTGCAAACCGGAAGTTTTTCGCATTCCCTGCGCGCTTCATGAATACGTATGACGCCAGTATTTGTCGAACATCAAGAACTTTCATTTCCGATAATGCCGGGTGAGTTTAATTTAAAAATCACGCCGAGATGATTTTCGCGTCGCCGCACCGTGCCGGTTGGATTAAAATTCAGCAACGACCATCCCCTGCCGTCCTATCTGTTCAACCCTCTTACTTTCCTTCTCTCGCCGTTGTCCGCAGATAGTTCACCGAATTTTTCCTATCAGAGGAAAAATGCTGGATTGGTTGCGGGAAAAAAAGACGTAGAAAAGAACGCGACGAAAATTTCTCGACATGATGACAGGCTGATGACAGAGCGTCCAAAGTGGCTTCCATACAAAAAGGATCGTTTGCCATATAACCCGCGATTATACAATCGTTAGGAGTCTGTGCTGCGAGGACACAGGATATTCCGGGATAATCTGCTGGCGTATAAACTGCACTCGAAGGCAGCGTACTGTACGCGAACAGGGTTAAGAGCTTTCTCGTGTCGATGGCGGATGCCCGGAAAAAAGCTGTCCGCATTTGCCGCGTTTAGGAAAGCATTTACCGCGCATCACGCAAATTCTTCGCAAAAGCGATGGTTAAGCTATCAGATGATGTAAATGTAAACTTTTTGATACATCGATTCTCCTATGTAATATTACGCATGAAAAATTGAATCTATTGTAAAAATGTCCAAGTGAATTTAAAGTTCTTTAAAATTCTGTCTCCTCAAGTTGCAAAAATATAAAGGATGATGCCTTGCTAAGACCATCCATCAACAATTGGAATTTCTCAAGAATAAAACTGCATACATAGAGGAGAAATATTTTCTTCGTGATACAAAGAAAGTAGATCGATTTTGCGCTTCGAGAGACGGACGTGAAAGCAACTTGGTGAAATATGTAAATATTGCCTGAGATCTCTTGTCTCCTGAAACAGCAGTGCAGGGTGAAACAGCAGTGCAGGGTGAGATATGAAGGAAAGAAAGGAGATCGAACGAGTGGATGGACCATTTTCTAAGGTGTTGCAGTTAAGAATTCACTTGTCTCGTCATTCGCATGAAATTCTTATTTCATTGTGTACTATTTGCATAATAATAGCATGATGAGTTGATCTAAGAACTAAGTTATAGAAAGAATATTAACAATAAATACTTAAGTTTAATGGTAGTACAACCAAAAGATATGTGTTTTAAGTCTGAAATTTTTAGGATTAAATTCTTCTTGTTTTATACATTAAAATTAATAACTTTGATGAATTCAAAGAAGATTATTTATAATAAATAATATGTATTTATAATAAATAAAATTATGTACAATAAATAAGAAAACATTTTACATATAAATTACATAAAAAAAAAATTACTATTTAATTTAAAACTAAAATTTTGACATTTACGCTTTTATAAAAAACAGATCAAATGTCCAGAATTAACATTATCTTCATATGAAATGCAAATTGATAATATACTCTCGAGATTATAATTTTCGTTTTATAATCTTCTTGGATCTCGAATGTATTATACTAACGCAAATTGTCAAGATAAAACCTATATCATATATTGTGGAATTTCCGAAACAACTGTCTAATGAGAAACCGATATTATGCTGAGTTTCAATTTCTCGATCTACTCCTTCTCAGGAGGAGTTTCGCTTTGTCTCTTGGCTGTCTGCCTATCGCCGAGTACTCTGTAATATCCACAAGTATGCCTATACGTGCCACATGAATGTATATAGCATCGGTTGCATCACGTATTTCCGATACATGTATCTATCAAGCAAATAAACTTATTCCGGTATCTGACGACGCGGTGTTTGCCTTCAATATCTGTGAGATATTGGAAAATAATTGCGTAATAAACAGCTGTTACGAAATAATAACATGTCTATAGCAATACGGTCAGGAAACAATAACGTTTAACTACAATCGCGTAAGCATGTTTCCTTTAAATTACGTATGAATCTGAAAAGCGAACAGTTTCAAGATTATAAGATGTAATGAAGTATGACTAATTGTTATAGCCAATAATCGATAACGCGTATATCGAAGAACGTGGCGAGGAAAAGGTCGTAAGAGTTGTCGAAGCGAAAAAGCGAGTCCGACAGGACTGAGAAGTGACCGAAGTTAGATGAGTTGACAGGAAATAGGATTTACTGGGCCTCTCACCTGAAACTCCACTCGGTATAGAACCGGGAATTTTCGGCGCAGCTCGCACAGCTTCGGAAATTGCGAAAGCTCGGTCGGAGCAGTCGGCAATGTGGTGCTCAATTTACTGCTTCCCAATTCTTCCGTAGCTGTGAACAGAAAGATGAGAGGATCTTAATGTGGCTAATAGCGACGATGGTACTAGACTAATGAACTATAAAGTTAATTGATAATGGTAACATCATTTTATCGCGCATACTCAGAGTCTGGTAACTAGACTTTGTGTATAGCATCGTTATTTACAACGAGTACAAATCAAATTACAAACAAATCGTATTATATAAAGAAAATGCCATAAAGTTAAACATTTTTTTTTTCGAGCAACTTCGGATTAAGTAGTTGTTCGCGTTAAGATTTCTCGCTCGGGGGCATGGATCTCTCTCGAGGGTAGAAAGACGAATGGAAAATGCGGTAAGCCAAGATGTGAAAGACAGGCGAGGGTGAGACAAACCGCTACTTCGCTTCAGGAAAATTTGCAGCTGCTTGTCACTTTCAGCACTTCCTTCACGTAGATACGTATGCCCTCTTGAGACACGTACATGCAATCATGTTAAATGGCCATAAACATGTGCGCGTAAGTAGGTATAGCTGTATGTCGTCGAAAATCATTAATCCGCTGAGAAGTACGAAATCTGCGCTGCCTAGTTGAATATAACCGACATTAAAACGTAACGACATTTCCGACGGTTTCATAAAAGTTGAAAGTATCCTTCTAATATTATCCTAATTACCTCTCATCGTTTCAATAATATAAAGGCGAGTGCGTGATTAACTTCAGTATGCTGTATTCTAGGAAGATTACGAGTTGAATTCTCCCGCATTGAATTTTTTAGCGTCTTTAGAATTATTTATTAACAACATAGAGAAACATAAAGAATTAAGTATAATCATATGGAATACTTAATCGTGGACGAAAATAGAGAGAATAATTTTATTAAAATTACTTTGATATTAATGCATTTAAGGACTGAAACAGTTGCTGACATAATCGCATTTTACACTTAGTCGATCTAGATTTACAATTTGTGGAAAGTTTGTTATTGACATTTAAATGTAAAAGCAATCGATTCGCGTTTCGTAATGCCATGTGTCTGGTAATATTCATATGTTCCATACGAATTTCAACTGCGTGTAATGCCACGCTTGATACATTGAAGTGGAAATTAAATTGATTAAAAATATGATAGAAGTCACTCTGCCAATGATCTCGATATCATATGCAACAGAATATCGCATTTAAAATCTAGATGCAAAATTCTATAAATTACTTATGCACGCGTTTCGCGACATATGCACATGTATGATGAAAATTTTAATCGAAATATCATATTTATACAGTGAGAGATCAAAATATGTAACGTAGCCTTACTATTTTAACGATATTGTTTATTCGAAAAATTGTTTACTTCTAAAATTATCAAAAAAAATGTATATTAACATATTTAAATAACATATTTAAATATAGAATAAATATATTTAAATATAGTAGAAAAAAATTTCTATTATTTAAATATGTTAATATACATTAAAAAAAAAAAGATAAAAGAGGAAGGTAAAGTGATCAATTTAATCATTGAGATATTGCAACAAAAATCATAAAAAATTTTATAAAATGCACTGTTATAAATTTGAGCAATTTTTTAAGAAAATATAATAATATTATCA
>Ga0157363_1000378_pt1 | contig 33693 bp, 29 predicted proteins | sample AttsexASBM1_FD_111477 | JGI IMG/M metagenome (GOLD analysis project Ga0157363, IMG submission 111477) | Fungus gardens microbial communities from leaf cutter ant in Ribeirão Preto, State of São Paulo, Brazil - Atta sexdens ASBM1 | ecosystem: Host-associated > Fungi > Mycelium > Unclassified ... | reverse complement strand
CAAAACACGACAGCAGCCGGTGATGCCGCAAACCAGGGTGTACCCGCCAGCGGCCAGGGCAAAACGATCACCGTTAAGACTGACGTCCTGTCTTTACAGATCAATACTCGCGGTGGCGATATTGAACAGGCGCAGCTGCTGACCTACCCGGACAAGCTGGGTTCTTCACAGCCTTTCCAGCTGCTGGAAACCACGCCAGGCTTTCTCTATCAGGCACAGAGCGGCCTGACCGGACGCAACGGCCCGGATAACCCGGCCAACGGCGCGCGTCCTCTCTACACCGCGACTCAGGAGAGCTTCGAGCTGGCCGACGGCGCGAGCGAGCTGCGTATTCCCCTAACCTTCACGGCGGAAAACGGCGCGACCTATACCAAGACGTTTGTGCTGAAGCGCGGCGAGTTTGCTATCGACGTGGATTACCAGATCAACAACACCACGCAGCAACCGCTGGAAGTGGCGATGTTCGGTCAGCTGAAGCAGACTATCGATCTGCCTAAGCACCGCGATACCGGCAGCAACAACTTTGCGTTGCACACCTTCCGTGGCGCGGCCTACTCCAGCAGCGAAACCAACTACGAAAAGTACAAGTTCGACAAAATCAGCGATAACGAGAACCTGAACGTCAGCACCAACAACGGTTGGGTCGCTATGCTGCAGCAGTACTTCGCTACCGCCTGGGTACCTCGTACTAACGGCGCCAACACGCTTTACACCAGCAATCTGGGTAATGGCGTCGCCGCTGTCGGTTATAAATCCTCGCCGGTTTCCGTTGCGCCAGGCGCGCAGCAGAACCTCAACGCCACGCTGTGGGTCGGCCCGGAAATTCAGGACAAGATGGCCGCTATCGCGCCGCATCTGGACCTGACCGTCGACTACGGCTGGCTATGGTTTATCTCGCAGCCGCTGTTTAAGCTGCTGAAGTTCCTGCACAGCTTTATCGGTAACTGGGGCTTCTCCATTATCGTTATCACCTTTATCGTGCGCGGCATCATGTACCCGCTGACCAAAGCGCAGTACACCTCGATGGCGAAAATGCGTATGCTGCAGCCGAAGATTCAGGCGATGCGCGAGCGCTTAGGCGACGACAAGCAGCGTATGAGTCAGGAGATGATGGCGCTGTATAAGGCGGAGAAAGTGAACCCGCTGGGCGGCTGTCTGCCGCTGGTTATCCAGATGCCGATCTTCCTGGCGCTCTACTATATGCTGATGGGCTCCATCGAACTGCGTCACGCACCGTTTGCGCTGTGGATCCATGACCTGTCTGCACAAGACCCGTACTACATCCTGCCGATCCTGATGGGCGTGACGATGTTCTTCATCCAGAAGATGTCGCCAACCACCGTGACCGACCCGATGCAGCAGAAGATCATGACCTTTATGCCGGTCATCTTCACCGTGTTCTTCCTGTGGTTCCCGTCTGGTCTGGTGCTGTACTACATCGTCAGCAACCTGGTGACCATTCTGCAACAGCAGCTGATCTACCGCGGGCTGGAAAAACGCGGTCTGCACAGCCGCGACAAGAAGAAAGCTTAACGGGCGCTCCGTCGCCAACGGCGCGGACAATCGTTATTATGTAAGGCGGTCAATGACCGCCTTATTTTTTTGCCTTAAAAAGAGAGTCGAACATGAGTCATAGCGAGACTATCGTCGCCCAGGCGACGCCGCCAGGCCGCGGCGGCGTGGGCATTCTGCGCGTTTCCGGTTCCAAAGCCGCCGAGGTGGCCCAGACGCTGTTGGGTAAGCTGCCGAAGCCCCGCTACGCCGACTATCTGCCCTTTCGCGACGCCGACGGCAGCACGCTGGATCAGGGGATTGCGCTCTGGTTCCCTGGCCCGAACTCCTTTACCGGCGAAGACGTGCTGGAACTGCAGGGCCACGGCGGCCCGGTCATTCTGGACTTGCTGCTCAAACGCATTGTGGCTATTCCCGGTCTGCGCATCGCGCGTCCCGGCGAGTTTTCCGAGCGCGCTTTCCTTAACGACAAGCTCGACCTGGCGCAGGCCGAAGCTATCGCCGATCTGATTGACGCCAGTTCAGAGCAGGCGGCCCGTTCGGCGCTGAACTCTTTACAGGGCGCCTTTTCGCTGCGGGTCAACGCGCTTGTGGAAGCGCTCACTCACCTGCGAATCTATGTGGAAGCGGCAATCGACTTCCCGGATGAAGAGATCGATTTTCTGTCAGACGGCAAAATCGAAGCGCAGCTCAATCAGGTTATCGCCGAGCTGGATGGCGTGCGCGCGGAGGCGCGTCAGGGCAGCCTGCTGCGTGAAGGCATGAAAGTCGTTATCGCCGGTCGGCCTAACGCCGGAAAATCCAGCCTGCTGAACGCGCTGGCTGGACGAGAAGCGGCGATCGTCACCGATATTGCCGGCACCACGCGCGATGTGCTGCGCGAGCACATTCATATCGACGGGATGCCGCTGCATATTATCGATACCGCTGGCCTGCGCGAAGCGGGCGACGAAGTGGAAAGGATTGGTATTGAGCGCGCCTGGCACGAAATCGAGCAGGCCGACCGCGTACTGTTTATGGTCGACGGCACCACCACAGACGCAACGGAGCCGGCGGAAATATGGCCGGACTTTATCGCCCGACTGCCGGCCACTCTGCCGATTACCGTGGTACGTAATAAAGCGGATGTTACCGGCGAAACGCTGGGCTTAACCGAAGTGAACAATCACTCACTTATTCGCCTTTCGGCACGTACCGGTGAAGGCATTGATGTGCTGCGCGACCATCTTAAAGCGGCGATGGGCTTTGCCGGCAATACCGAAGGCGGCTTCCTGGCGCGTCGTCGCCATCTTCAGGCGCTGGAGCTAGCAGCCACTCACTTACTTCAGGGCAAGGAGCAGCTGCTGGGCGCTAAAGCGGGCGAATTGCTGGCGGAAGAGCTGCGCGTGGCGCAGCATTGCTTAAGCGAGATTACCGGCGAGTTCACCTCCGACGATCTGCTGGGCCGCATCTTCTCCAGTTTTTGTATCGGTAAATAACTTCCTGCCAGGGCGCCCTGAAACGGGCGCCGTCACTCTTCCTTTATCGCAATTGCTCAATCCCCTTCCTTTCTTCTATTAAGTGAAAATGACGCTAACTTTTCTTTTGCAAGTTAAAAGAGATCGGAATATTACTAAAAATTAAATTTAATTATCACTCAGGTTAAATAATGGATGTTTTACGATTTAAATGCCGCTTACCTGAAGGTAATGTCTGTGCATTATTAAACAGGTGCTAATTTATACAAACTTATAAATAAGATGTTTTTGGTAAAAATAGCAATAACTCTATAAATTATTGGTAGAGCAACTTGCGTGCTGAGCTTTTTTATTTCGTGCGCGTTTTTTATATATTCATCAATTTGGGTAATATTGGTCACCTCATACTGTTTAAAGAGTTTGTTCTCCGGCAGTAAGAACTGTTTTTTGTAAAACAGGCTGACGCCCTTTATAGCGTTATTTAACTTAATTAACAAAGGATGGTATATGAATATGAAAAAGACACTCATCTCTACTCTCTCTGCAATCGCTGCACTGACGGCTTTTAACGCCAGCGCCGCTGACGGTACAATTACTTTCAATGGTGAAGTCATCAACCAAACCTGCGAAGTTAGTCCTGCCGGCAGCAATGACTTTACTGTTGGCCTGCCTACCGTAACCGCTTCTCAGCTGCCCACTGCCGGCAGCACCGTAGGTGATACTGCTTTTACCATTGACCTGGCTAATTGTGACATCACCAAAGACGGCGCTTATGCTTTTTTTGAAGCAGGCGACACCGTAAATGCTGATGGCCGACTCATTAATAACGGTACCGCAACGAACGTTGTTCTGGAGTTAGTTGACGCTGGCAATCAAGTCATTAAAGCGGGTAGCGTCGACCAGAGTGACGCGCCTTTTGCAGCGGCAATCGATGCTAATGGCAATACTTCTTTAAGCTATACCGCCCGTTACTACGCGACTGGCGCAGCTACGGCAGGTACGGTGACCACTTCCGTTACCTACTCTATTGCCTATCTCTGATAGTCTGAAAACAATGGGGGAGATGCTCCCCCATTTAACGGAACCTTTATGCTGTCAGTTATTAAACCCGCTATCGCTATTTTTATCGCGTCATTAACGATAACACCTGTTTTAGCCAGCGTAACCATTACCGGTACGCGCGTTATTTATCCGGCTGGTGAAAAAGAGATTACCGTACGCCTGCAAAATAAAGGCGTTCTGCCTGCGCTGGTGCAGAGCTGGATTGATAGTGGCGATGCGAACCAGCCGCTGGATGAAATTCGCGTTCCCTTTGTCCTGATGCCGCCGGTTTCCAGGATAGAAGCGCACGGCAGTCAGACACTGCGGCTTATGTTTACCGGTGATAATCTGCCTGCCGATAAAGAGTCAGTTTTCTGGCTGAACGTGCTGGATATTCCGCCAACCGATTAGAGCACCGCCGATAAAAACAAGCTGCAGATGGCGATCAGAAGCAGAATAAAGATATTTTATCGCCCGCGCGGTATGAATAGCGAAGACGCTAATCTCGCGGCTAAAAATATCGTCTGGCGACAAAATGGCAACGGCAATACGCTTTCCGGCCTTAACCGCTCCCCTTATCATGTGAACGTCGCGTCCGTTACCGTCAGGGATGTGACAGGTAATACCTACAGCAGCGTTAAGGGGCTAATGATCGCTCCCGGCGAATCGCAGACGTTTACGCTCGGCAAGGTTAAAAGCTTAAAAGCGCAGGATAAGATTGAGTACACCTACATTGATGATTACGGTAGCGCCAGGAAGGTAGAGACCACGCTTTCACACTAATATCGCTCTTCGCCCGATACCTGTAAAAGAAGCCTTTGTTAAGGATAACAAAATGATCAGCTTCGAGGGAAAACAAGCAGCCGGCGGCGCTGCCTGCCTGATGCTTTTCGCTTTGCTTCTTTCACGGCAGATTTATGCTGACGAGCCCGACCACGCCACTTTTAACGCCTCCTTTTTAAAAGGGATGACCGGCCTGAATAGCGACCTTTCCCGCTTCTCGAAAGGTAACCCTGTCGATCCGGGAAACTATATCCTGGATATTTATCTCAATGGCGATCGTCTCGGCATGGAGGAAATCAGGGTGATTCAGGCTGCCGACGGCGCTAAAACCTGTTTTCCGGGCCGCCTGTTGAACAAGCTTCCGCTGAAAGAGGCGCCGTCTGAGGAGAAACAGCAGGCGGTCGCCGATGAGCAAAACTGCGTCTCTTTCGCAGAGCTGTTCGACACGGGCAAAATGCAGCTTAATACTGCCGAGCTGCGCATGGATATCACGCTGCCTCAGGCCAGTCTGGTTCGCAACGCTCGCGGCTTTGTCGCGCCCGAAATGTGGGAAACCGGCGCGAACGCGTTAAATTTCAGCTACAACGCCAACGCTTACCGCTCCGTTACTCCAGACCAGCAATATGACTCCGCCTATGCCAGAACGCTACTGGGATTGAATTTCTACGGCTGGATGTTTCGCCACGAGGGTTCCTTTAACTGGCAAAATCAGTCGGCTAACGACCGTTATTACGAAGGTATCGCCACCTATATTCAGAAAGATATTCCGCAGCTTAAGTCACGCCTGCTGCTCGGTGAAGGGAATACCACCGGCGAGCTGTTCGACACGCTTGCGTTTCGCGGTGTGCAGCTCTCAAGCGTCGAGCAGATGTGGCCCGATTCCCTACGCGGCTACGCGCCGCAAATCAGCGGCGTGGCCGACTCTACTGCTCAGGTCACTATCAGCCAGAACGGCACGAAACTTTACGAAACTACCGTTTCGCCAGGCGCCTTCGTTATCAACGATCTCTATCCCACCGGCTACGGCGGGGATTTAAACGTAACGATAAAAGAGGCGGACGGCAGGGAAAAATATTTTTCTGTTCCCTATACCTCTTTAGCCAGACTCAAACGGCCCGGTATGTCCTCTTACTCGCTTACCGCCGGCGTTTCGCGCATCGATAACCTGGTGTATAAGCCCAAAATTTTTCAGGCCACCGTACAGCATGGCATCAGTAATGCGTTCACCGGCTATAGCGGCGTTCAGGCCACCGATAACGCGACTTCTCTGCTGCTGGGCGCGGCAGTTGGCCTGCCGATTGGCGCCTTTTCCGTCGACATGACCGGCGCGCGCACCGAATATGGCGACAAAAAAGAACGAGGGCTCAATTTCCGCACCAGCTGGAACAAAAAAGTCGCCGCTACCGAAACCGATATTTCCCTGACGTTTTCCCGCTCCTCGGCTGGCTACTTCAGCTATAACGATGCGATCCATATTAATAATTACGTGAAAAAAGGCCGCGAAGACTACGAGCACGCCCCCGTTAAAGAGCGGATTTCGCTTACCTTCACCCAGCCGTTAGGCACCCGCTACGGCAGCTTTTACGCCTCGGCTTACCGGCAAAGTTACTGGCGCAAAGGCGGCACCAACACCCAATTTCAGCTGGGCTACGGCGGCCATATCGGGCGGGTGCTCTACAACCTGAGCGCAAGACGGGTTTTCTATGCCCTCGAAGCGGCGGAAACGACCTTTACCGTGGATTTTTCCATACCGCTTGGCGGTCTGTCGCAAAGCCAGCACCACTATTTCAGCGGCTCTGCAACTCACGCCCGCGAGGGAACCAGAGCGCAAAGCTCGATTCATGGCACCCTGGGCAGCGCCAGTCAGTATTCCTATAACGTTGGCGTAAGCAGAGATAGCACGAATAACTATGCTGGCAACTTCAGCGGCAGTTACCGTAGCCCCTGGACTTCGCTGCAGATGGCCTATACCCAGGGCGACGGTTATTATTCCGCTTCCGGCGGCCTCAGCGGCTCAATGGTGCTGATGGCGGACAGTCTCACGCTCAGCGCTTATCAGACAACCACGCTGGCGGTAGTCAGTGCGGAACATGCGGAAGGTGCCACGATTTCAGGCTATCCCGATATCGTGCTGGACAGTGGCGGTCACGCCATTGTTCCCAACCTTATGCCCTACAAAATAAACGAGCTGAGCCTGGACCCTAAAGGCCTTTCCGCCGACGTAGAGCTGACGCAGACCTCGCAGCGCGTGGTGCCCGTTGAGGGCGCCATCATGAAAGTGAGTTATAAATCGGTATCGGGCCGCCCTGTCTTACTTCGGGCCACGCTGGCCGACGGCAGCCCATTGCCCTTTGGCGCAGAAGTTAAGGATGAAGAGGGCCGCTCGCTGGCCACGGTTATGCAGGGCGGCCAGCTTTACTTCCGCCTCGATAAAGATCAGGCCAGGCTATTGGTTGTTTGGGGGCGTAGCCAGGAAAGCAGCTGCAGCATTACTCTGACCGCCAGCGAGCTGAAGAAGTCAGAAAACAGCAGGATGGCGCAATTCAGTAAGCAGTGTGTTCAGGAGCAAACTGCTAATCCTTAGTCGCTCTGACAAAGGGATATTGCAACGATCGAGGGACTATTTTGACCAGACGACAACGACAAGCGACGATGGCGCTACTTTGCTGCCTGGCAGCCGCTGGCGCGCAGGCAGCAGACGATCTCAGGCTGGAGTGCAGTAAAGCCGATACGGATACGGCGCTCGATTTCAGCTCGCTTAATCTCTATCTTTCCGCCGGGGTTCCGCCAGGCACCGTGCTCTATAGCGGCAATATGAATATCGCTTTGCGCTGCAGGCTGAACGATCCGCAGCGCTACAGCGACAGGGCTGCTGAGCTCTATTTCAAGCGTAAGCAGATTGAAAGCGGCGAGCTGGGTTACGGCCTGACGCTTTATACCGGCTACGGCGGCAGCCTGGGCACCAATGTTGAAACTATCGCTACGGGAAAACGGGTCGGCGCCTGCGCAAACGGTGAGGCCGAAAGCTTCTGCAATACGGTAACGCTGAGCGTGCCTTTTCAAATCGTGAAAACCTCCGCTTCCATGACTGAACCCGCTGCGAGGGAAAAACTGAATATTTTTGATATTGGTTCGGAAGCGGCCGGTACAGATCTGAAATTCTATGCCGTGAATACTCACGCCGGCATTACCGTCAGGGACGAAACCTGCTCGACGGTCGGCATGAACAATCTGACGGTAACGCTGGGAAGCCATTCCCTGAGCCGGCACGGCCTGGGAGCAGGAATGGGCGCTACCGGCACGACGACGGCTTTCGCCCTGACGCTCAACTGCGAAGCGCTGCTTTCCGGCTCTTTCGACGTCATGATGCAATTTAACGGCACGCCGGTACCGGGCTTCGCAGACAAAGGCGTCTTCGCGCTGACGGAAAACAGCCGTGCGGCCAACGTCGGCGTGCAGCTTTTAAACGGGGATAAAGAGCCTGTGGTGTCAGGCACGCCTTTCAGCGTCGCTTCCTTCCCGCTCTCTTCGCCGATGATAAAAGTACCCTTCTACGCCCGCTACTATCAGACAGGCGAAAAGATAACCGCCGGCACGGCAAACAGCCTGGTAACCTGGACCATTAGCTATCAGTAGCGAAACGCCTGGCCGTTTTTAAATTACCGCGTCGAAGGTCAATGATATTTTAAATTTGCTCACTAAAGGGACGTTAGATGAAAAAATATAAAATAGCATTATCGGACGAGAGCCCTTTTATAATGCGATCCGAAAGGGATTATCTCGCCTGCTTCTCTGCGCAGGCGGAGATTGTCACTTTCCCGATTGAAGGCGTTCTTCTTATGCAGAGCCTTGCCGCTAAGCCGGTCGATATACTTATTACCGAATATTCATGCGGAAGCGCCGATTTTTCTTTCGACGGCATTGAGAAGATCAAAAGTATTACGCAGAAATTTCCGGCGCTAAAATTGATTATATTAACTTCGCAGCGCAACATAGCAATTTTACAGGGAATATTAAAATACCCGGTCGCAGGCGTAGTCAGTAAATATGATGAAGGCGAAGAGCTGACCAGCGCGCTGACGCATCTGTTTGCGGAAGGCAAGCAGCCCTATATCTCCTCAGGCATACGCCGCTTGCTCACGCCGATGGAGAAAATGGCCGCGAAGGACAGGCTGACCCTGGCGGAAGTGGAGGTGATTCGAAAAATCGCTCAGGGACACAGCCTTAGCGATATCGCTAAACTGCGCCAGCGCAGCGTCAGCACGGTTTCCACGCAAAAATATAACGCTATGCGCAAGTTGCTGCTGCAGTCCACATCGGATCTGATTAAGTACGCCTTTTCAGAAAAACTGATTTAGGCGCGGCGGAGGCCGGAGAGGGCCGCCGCGCTTTCAGCGCTTCTGACGAAGCCCAAACTTATAGCTCCACTACCCGATCGGCGCTGGCAATGGTCGACGGCCGATGAGCGATAAAGATGCGGGTGATCTTTAGCGCCGCCACCGAAGCGTTGATATGCGCCTCGTTAGCCAGATCCAGATGGCTGGTTGCCTCATCCAGGAAGAGAATATTAGGCCGCCGGTAGAGCGCGCGGGCAATCAGCAAACGCTGTTTCTGCCCGCCGGAGAGGCTGCCGCCCAGCTCGCTGATCAGCGTTTCGTAGCCCATTGGCATAGCCATTATTTCGTCATGAATATTGCAGTCCATCGCGCAGCGGACAATGCGCTCCATATCTCTCTCGCCATCAAAGCTGGCGATGTTTTCCGCAATAGAACCGGCGAAAAGCTTATCTTCCTGCAGTACGCAGGCGATGCATTCCCGATAATTATTCAGGCCGATATTGGCGATATTCAGGCCGTTGATCAGAATCTCGCCTTCCGTGGGCGCCAGTAAACCCGTCATCACCTTCATCAGCGTGGTTTTCCCCACGCCGGACGGCCCGACAATCGCTACGCTCTCACCGGCGGCGACGCTGATATCGAGTCCGCTGAAGATCGGTTTCGACAGCTTGTCATACTGATAGGCCACGCCGCGTACTTCAAAGCTGGCGGGCTCTTCCGCCACCACCAGCGCGCGGCCAGGCTGGCTCTCTTCCGGATCGGTAAACACAATATCAGCGACCCTGTCGCTGTGCAGCGCCAGCATTTTCAGCTGCAGCACCATGTTGATCAGGCTGGCGGCGCGATCGGAGAACTGGCCGCGATAGGCGTTAAACGCGACAAACATCCCCAGCGTCATCTGCCCGTCGATAACCATTGAGGCGCCAAGCCACAGGATCACCACCTGATCGATGGTGCTGATAAAGGTGTTTACGCCGCCAAAGAGTAAATCCAGCTTGGTGAGGCGAATATTGGCGTTAGTGGTGTCGATGTTCAGGTTAAGCCAGAACTGCGCGCGCTTGGCGGTAATGCCCAACGCTTTCAGCGTGCCGATGCCGTAGAGACTTTCCATAAAATGCGAGCTGGCTCGCGCGCCTTTGACAATTTGTTCCTCCTGCGCCTGCCGGTAGCGCTGATAGGTCGCCAGGCGAAGCAGCATATAGAGCAGCGTAAAGCCCAGCACCACCCAGACCAGCCAGCCGCCATAGAGAAACATCATGACAAAGACGCCTATCGACATCAGCGAATCGATGATGCCGTTCACGATGCTGCTGGTCAGCGTGGTGCGGATAGTGTCCAGCGAGCCGAAGCGGGACTGAATATCGCCAAGCTTGCGTTTTTCGAAGTAGTTGAGCGGCAGGTTCAGCAGATGGTCGAACATGCCGGCTTTCCACTGCACGTCGATCAGCGATCCCATCACCAGCGACGTCCACGCGCGCAGCATACTGACAAAGGCGCGAAACAGGATAAAGCCGAGCAGCCCGATACAGATAAGCGCCAGCAGATTGTGATCTTCTGAAATGATCACGTGGTCCATTACCAGCTGCGTTCCTACCGGCATCAGCAGGTTTACCGCCTCAATCACCAGCGACAGGCAAAAAATCTTGGTCAGAAAACCCGGCAGCCCGCTGATGTTTTTCATCATGGCGCGGAAACTCAGGCTGCTGCGCTGTTTGATGCGGCTGAACTCGCTGTCCGGCCAGAGCTCAAGCGCCACGCCGGAGAAGTGCTGCGACATCTCCGCCAGTCCCACTACACGGCGGCCAAAGGCCGGATCGTGCAGAATAAAGCGAGAGCCTTTAACGGCGACCAGCACCACGAAATGGCTCATGTCCCAGTGCAGCAAACAGGGCGTTTTCAGCTGTTTGAGTTCGTCGAGATCCAGCGCCAGCGGCCGGGTTTTCAGCTTCAGCTGCCTGCCGATATCAATCAGCACGGCCAGCGTCGCGCCGTGCGAGGAGACGCCGAACCGGCTGCGCAGGTTAAACAGATCGATATCCATGCCGTGGTAGCGACAGGCCATGACCAGGCAGGCCAGACCGCATTCCGCCGCTTCGGTTTGCAGCACGACGGGAACCTTGCGCCGGAAGCTGAAATTCAGGCGATGCAGGATATCTTTAAACAGGGATTCATTCATTTACAGGCCCGCTAATGCTTTTCTTGAGGTCATAGTAAGGCGACAGCATCCACTGCCAGAGAGGACGTTTTTCCAGGAACAGCGTGGCCTGGGCCTTCATGCCGCTGGAAAGCGCCAGCGGCTTGCCCTGGTAGCTGAAGCGGCTCTCTTCAAGCGCCACTATCACTTTGTAGTAAGGCTCGATAACGCCGTCGGTGCGGGGCAGCGTGTTGTATTTCCCCATCTCCTGATAGGAGGCCGGCACGTTGGAAATAGAAAGGATGTGACCCGGAAACTGCCCATACTTTTCAAAGGGGAAAGCTTCATAGCGCAGATTGATGGCGTCGCCCGGGTGGACGTAGGGCACGCTGGTGTCGGGTAGCCACAGCATCAGGTAGTAGCGGTTGCTGCTGGATGGCGTTAGCTGCGCCAGGCTGTCGCCCACGCTGACCATCTGCCCTTCCGTCACGCTCATACTTTCGATTTTGCCGTCGCTGGGCGCGTTGATAAACAGCGTGCCGCTGGCGTCCACTTCCGCCAGCTGGCGCATTAAATCGCTGCGCTGAGCCTGATATTGCGAAATCTGGTTGTCATATTCGATGCCTTTCGTCAGCAGCTCGCTCTCCAGGCTGCTGATCTGCAGAGACTCCTGAATAACCTGAGTATTCAGGCTCTGCCAGGCGTTCTGCTGCTGATAGAAGAGATAGCGCTGGTTGGCGAACTGTTCCTGATTAATTAAGCCCTTACGAAGGTAGCCTCGGTAATCGGTCATGCTTTGACGCATACCGTTCAGGCCTTTTCCCGCTTCGGAAACCAGCTCCAGCGATTTTTGATGCGCCGCGCGGTACTGATCGAGCTGATGCTGCAAATTCCTCAGCGTGGCGGCTTTGTTTTTCTGCAGCCGCTCAATAATGGTTTCCGATAGCACGATCTGCTGATTGATGGCGTCAACCGAGCGAGCGCTGACGTTGCCGGTCGAGGTTATTCGGCTGACGTCGATCTGGTAAAGCCGATCGCCTTTTTTAACCCGATCGCCGGTTGCGGCCCAGCTTTTAGTAATAAACCCCTGCTGGGGCGCAAATATGGTAATCGCGTGCGGCAAAGAGATAATTTCGCCGTTAACGTTAATACGACGGGTAAAGGTGCCGAAGACAACAAAAGCGACCAGCAGAACAAAAAACAGCAATGAAGTCGCCGCGACCAGCCAGGCCGGATAGCCCGAGGTCAGTAGCGCCTTGCCCAGCCATCTTGTTTTCAAATGCTGCACCGCTTCCATGCGAAATAAAGGTTTTTTTTCCATAATGCTCTTCGCGTTTGATTATCAGAGGATTTATTTAAATCACGCTGCGCCATGAATAAAATAAAACCCGGCTTTCCCTGCCTGGGTGAGGAAATTACACTATTTCCGCTGCCATTATCAACTTCAATTTATTTTTCGCCGCCTCACTTCGGATTAAGTGCGCTTTTCTTAATTAAATTAAATTATAAACAAGATGCTATTTATATAAATAACACCAAATATTACCAAAAATAAGCGTCGGCCTTAAGCGCGCCAGCAGAACAGGGAAACGCGTTCAGACCGCTCAGAATGACCATTAATCCTAAATTGAGCGCTAAAGAGGAAACTTATGTGCACCCTACTAAGAAAATTCTTACAATAACGGCGGGTTTATTATCCATTTTTCACGGAGCGACAGATGGCCAGTCATTTTGCTCGTTGGGCCCTGACGGATGCCGGCGTCCCGGTACAGCGCCTTTCTCAACAGGTCACAGAAGCCGCCAGTAAACTGCCGGAAAGAAGGCGAATGCGCTTTCTCGCGGCGCGTATGCTGCTGGCGGAGATGCTGCTGCGCCTCTACGGTATCTCCCAACTGCCGGAGATCGCGCTTTCCCCCAACGGACGTCCCTTTTTTATCGATGCCGGCTTACCCGATTTCAGCATCGCCTACGCGGGCAATATCGTTGGCGTGCTGCTGGCCGAAGAAGGCGGCAAAGTGGGGCTGGATATGGAGATAGTGCACGCCCATAGTCGTCAGACGCTGGAACAGTACGCCAAAGAAGTCACGCAGGCGGAAAAAGCCTGGGTACGGGCGCAGGCCGATCCCATTGAAGCCGCGACGCAGCTCTGGGCGCTGCGGCAAAGCATCGTCAAGCTTACCGACAATAAAGAGAAAAGTGCGTTACAGCTGCATCCCGCGTCTGGTCGGCTACGCTCGCAGGTGCTGCCGCAGATAGAGGCCATTTCCGATGTCGAGCCGCTGATTATCTGGTCCTGCGCCCATTCGCCCGGCGGCGAAAAGCTGACGTTATGGGAAGTGAATAATACCGGCTGGGAAAGCTTACAGGCTGCGCCTGTTCGTGGACAAAATATGGGGCCGCGCGCGCTGCGCCTGATCAGCTTGCCCGCAGAAAAGGCGGGCTTCTGCTGAAAAAAACGGGCCATCGGCCCGTTCAGATTAGTGCGCGTCGATAAAGACGATCTTCAGCACGAACAGCAGCGCCACAACAACGACGCACGGCGAGATTTCGCGCCAGCGGCCGGTGCCCAGCTTCATCACGCAGTAAGAGATAAAGCCCAGCGCGATGCCTTCGGTGATAGAGAAGCTGAACGGCATCATTACGGTGGTTACGAAGGCCGGAACGGCTTCGGTCAGGTCTTCCCACTTAATGCGCGCCAGGCTGGAAGTCATCAGCACGCCCACATAGATCAGCGCGCCCGCGGCAGCGTAGGCAGGCACCATGCCCGCCAGCGGCGAAAGGAACATCACCAGCAGGAACAGAATGCCCGTGACCACCGCCACCAGACCGGTGCGGCCGCCGATAGAGACGCCAGCAGAGCTTTCGATATAGGCGGTGACGGAAGAAGTACCGATATAAGCGCCCGCCACGGAGCTGATGCTGTCCACGTAAAGCGCCTGCTTCATGCGCGGGAAAGTCCCTTTTTCGTCGGTCAGCCCGGCTTTATCCGTTACGCCGATCAGCGTGCCGGAAGAGTCGAACAGGTTGACCAGCATAAAGGAGAAAATAATCCCCGCCATGCCAACGTTCAGCGAGCCTTTTAAATCTACTTCGCCCAGGATAGAGGTAACGCCTGTGGGCATGGAAAACAGGCCGCCATACTTCACGTCGCCCAGCGCAAGCCCGATCAGCGTGGTGACCACAATCGATACCAGCACGGCGATATGAATGTTGCGCGATGCCAGGATAGCGATAATAAAGAAGCCCAGCGCGCCCAGCAGTACGCTGTGGGAAGTCAAATCGCCGACTGCTACCAGCGTCTCTTTATTAGGCACTACAATATCGGCGTTTTTCAGGCCGATCATCGCGATAAACAGACCGATGCCGGCGGTAATCCCCACACGCAGGCTGACCGGAATATTGGAAATCATCCAGTAGCGCACGCGGAAAAGCGTCAGCAGCAGCAGGCCTACCGCGCCCCAGAAGATTGCGCCCATTCCCGTTTGCCAGGAGACGCCCATTGCGCCAACCACCACAAAGGCGAAAAAGGCATTCAGGCCCATCGCGGGCGCGAGCGCTACCGGCAGATTAGCCAGCAGCCCCATCAGAATACTGCCTCCGGCGGCAATCAGGCAGGTGGTCACGAACACGGCCTGGGTGTTCATCCCCGCCACGCCCAGGATCTGCGGATTCACGAAAACGATATAGACCATGGTCAGGAAGGTGGTGAAGCCGGCAATCACTTCCGTTCGCACCGTCGTGCCATGTTCCTGTAGTTTGAAGATCCGCTGCAGTAGACCTGAGTTGTTCATATAAGATTCCAAAACGGAGAAAAGTTATCGTCGGCTATCCTAACCGATAAATTTTAATTTGCCAGACGGCGCGGGAGTTTTTTCGCAACCGATTGCGCCTCTTTTACCGAACGTTCACCGCCGTTAACTGATAATTAAAATTTTGGTCGCCTTTTAACGGACGGCGGTTAAAGTAATCTCAGGCTCACTTATTAAGGATGAATCGATGTCTGTAAGCTGTATCTTTTTTGACTGCGACGGCACGCTGGTGGACAGCGAGCTGCTTTGCACCCAGGCCTATGTGAACACCTTTGCACGCTATGGCGCGACGCTTTCGCTACAGGAAATGTTTGAAAAATATAAAGGCGTGAAGCTCTACGACATTATTGCCGACGTTACCGCAGAACATTCCCTGAGCGCCAGCGCCGAAGAGCTGGAGCCGGCCTACCGTCAGGAAGTAGCGCGCCTGTTTGATGAACAGCTCCAGCCAGTTGCTGGCGCCAAAGCGCTGCTGGAACAGATAACGGCGCCAATGTGCGTGGTGTCGAACGGCACGGTGCCCAAGATGCAGCATTCGCTGGGGCTGACCGGTATGCTCGGCTATTTTGATGACCGGTTGTACAGCGGCTATACGATTTCAAGCTGGAAGCCCGATCCGGCGCTGATGCATTATGCCGCAGAGCAGATGGCGGTACCGATCGAGCAGTGCATTCTGGTGGATGATTCAGAAGCGGGCGCGAAAGCGGGCATCGCCGCCGGTATCCCGGTGTTTTACTACTGCGCGGATGCGCACAACAAGCCGCTGGATCATCCGCTGGTCACGCCTTTTGACGATATGGCTCAGTTGCCGGAACTCTGGCGGCAAAAAGGCTGGCAGCTTACACGCTAAGCTTAACGTCCCGCGCCGATCCGATGCGGGACGCATCCGTTAACCAATAGCGCCCAGCGTATCCTCTTTCCCCTGAGTTTTCGGCAGCAGAAACAGCGTGGCGAAGATATCCAGCAGATAGATCAGCGCCAGCAGCGTAATCGCCGCCACAAACGAGAACTGCATGGCCAGCAAGCCAATAACCAGCGGCCCAAAACCGCCAACGCCACGGCCCAGATTAAACAGGACATTTTGCGCTGTCGCCCTGACCTGCACGGGATAGGTATCGGAGATCAGCGCGCCGTAGCCGCCAATCATGCCGTTAACGAACATACCCATTATCGCGCCCGCAAACAGCATCATCATCGGATCGCGTAGCTGCGCGTAGACAATCACCATCACCACCGCGCCAGCCTGATAAAGCAGGAAAATCTTCCAGCGCGCGAAGCGATCCGCCAGCATGCCGAACAGCCAGATACCGAAAGTCATGCCAACTACCGTTACTGCCGTCCACAGCCCTGATTTAGTCAGCGAAAAACCAAAGCGGCTGGCCAGATAGCCTGGCATCCAGATCATCAACCCGTAATAGCCGAAATTCTGCACCGAACAGAGGATAAAGATGCCGAGGCTGGCTTTGGTGGTCGCGGCATCCTTACACAGCAGCCTCAGCCTGGCGGCAAACGACAGTCCCTGATGCACATCTACGTGACGCGTAAAGCCTTCCGGCTCGCCCAGACCGCGACGAATAAGAAAGGATGCCGCCGCTGGCAGCAGCCCAACCAGAAACATGCCGCGCCAGCCAATGTAGGTTAATAACAGTGGCGTGATAAACGCGGCCAGCAGCACCCCAAGCTGCCAGCCGATGCCAACCCAGGCGGAAGCGCGGTTGCGCTTGTTGGCAGGCCAGGCTTCGGCAATCAGCGCCATGCCGATGCCGAACTCGCCGCCCAGCCCGACGCCCGCCAGCGTGCGGTACGCCAGCAGATCCCAGTAGCCCTGAGCAAAGGCGCAAAGGCCGGTAAAAACAGAAAACATCAGGATAGTGAAGGTCAGCACGCGGATACGGCCAAGCCTGTCGCTGAGATGACCAAACAACACGCCGCCGATGACTGCGCCGATCAGCGTCCAGGTCACCAGCGATCCGGCCTGAGAGGGATTCAGCGACAGCGAAAGACTGATAGCGGGCAGCATAAAGCCCAGAATCAGCAGATCGAAGCCGTCCATTGCGTAGCCGCTGATCGCCGCCAGCATCGCTTTGCCGGGCGTTACGCCTTTTTTGGATTGAGTCACGGGAGTTCCTTGCCGGTATTAAGTGCGGCAAGTATAAATTATGGCCGCCGATGGGCCAACCAGAGCCCGGCAGTCAGAGCGACCAGGCGCGGTAACAGGCATGAACCTGCTGCGGCGAAGCAAGCCAGAGTTTTGGCAAGTCGCATTTAGCGAAAACTTTTTGCAGCTGCGTTCTTTTCTGTGGCGTGGCGAAAAGCAGGTATTTCAGCATTTCGCCGGTAATACGATCCCGCTGATTTTCGGGCAGAACGCCGCCGACCCGATCGCGCTGGAAAAGCGTGCGGTAAAAGTAGCGAGAGAGCATACGAGGCAAAGAAACATCTAATACTATCAGCCCGGTTGCCCGCGCCATTCGGGTTTTCAGGCAGCGATGATAGTTGCCTTCCATTATCCAGCAGTCGCCTTTGATGGCCTCATCATGCAGCGCGAAAAACGCTTCCTGCGAGCGTGCCTGCCAGCGCGTGTCCGGCAGATGAAAAAGCCTGTCGAGATGCACCACGGGGAATTGAGTCGTATCGGCGATAGCTTTGGCAAAGGTGGATTTGCCGCTATTGGACGGCCCCATAATGCAGATACGCGGGCCTAAAGCGGCAAGAGGAATAAGATTGTGCATCAGGCTGTCGCATCCTTGTGGTATCAACCTGAAAATATTACCTTTCCTTAAGGTGAGCAGCGAACTAAATTTTTCGCTGCGTGCACGGAATAGCCGTCAAACAGGCCTTTCGCCGGTGAGCAGTTTTGTGAAGATTTTCGTGAATAAAAATTTCCTCAGAAATCCTTTATTAAAATTAATTGATACATGTCATTAAATAGTAAAATATAAATGTACACTCAGGGCATGCAAGGGAAATACTTCCTTTTTCTTAACAGACAAAGGATTGTTAAATGACTATACCCGTTTATTTATGGTTAAAAGACGATGCCGGAAATTTGGTTAAAGGCTCTGTCGACGCAGTCTAGCGTGAGGGAAGCATTGAGATCGTCTCGCTGGCTCACCACGTATTCCTTCCCACGGACGATTTGACCGGCAAGATAACGGCAACACGCGAACATGTACCTTTTATTCTTACCAAAGAAGTAGACGCTTCCAGCCCGTACCTTTATCAATTTGTCACCACCGGAAGACGCCTGAAGTCGGCCGAGCTTAAATTCTATCGAATCAATTACGCCGGCCAGGAAGAAGAGTATTTCAACGTCTTCCTTGAAGGCGCCAAAATTACCTGTATTGCCCCCGTGATGGAAGATGTGAAAGATCCTGATTACGAGCATTGCGGTCACCTTGAAATCTTCGAACTGATGTATGAAAAAATCACCTGGAGATATCTGGACGGCAACATTATCCACGCTGACTCATGGAAAGAGCGCAGCGCAGCATAAGGAGTATGACAGATGGCATGGATATACTATCAAAGTACCGGTGAGCTATGGCATAACGGCAAGTTAATCGGTAAAGGTTACTCGGGTAGCCTGACGAACAAAAACAACCCTGACCGCCAGCATGTTAAAAGCATGGGGCCGTTGCCGCGCGGAACTTATCATATTGGCGGTTATACGCGCTCAAAGGGGCCAATGACCATTATTCTGGAACAAACTTCCGGCGAAAGTTTTGGCCGTTCTGCTTTTCGTATTCACGGCGAAAAGAGGGCGCCAGCCCTACCCGGCTTTGCTTCTCAGGGCTGCATAATAATGGACTCGAGTATCCGCGAAAAAATAACAAAGTCATCCGATAAAACGCTGGAGGTGGTCAGATGATCGCTCGCACCATTGTTCTGTTCGCCTCTGTTTTATCAACGGCATGCCTGGCTTCGTCTGACGAATGGAGCGCTTATCTCCGCCTGATAGAACAGGCCGACCCCAAAACGCTTCAGGCATTTTCGGAAAAAATCAATAGTATCGGCAATACGCTCGACTATGAGCATACGGAGGAACTGACCACCGCCCTTAGCACGGCGCTGATTAAAAACCCTGTAGCTGTTATTAATGCAACCCAATCGCTGGACATAGTCACAGAGCCTTTGAAACAGCGTTTCGCTGCATCGTTTATATGCTGCCTGCCCGGCGCGCAAAATGAGGATGATTACGCAAAAGCGGAACTGGCGCTTAAAAAAGCAGGCCCGGCGGCGGCGGAATGTCTTGAGATAATGCAGGAGGTTCATGACGAAATGCAGCAATATCCACATCCATAGCGGCGCCTGATCCGGCTGTTTCAGTGCGCGCAAAGTACTATTGCGCGCGCTGATAGCGCCGGTCAAACCGGCTTGTCGTCGCTTTCGCCGGTCAGCAGCTCGTCCAGCTTATCGCCGCCGACGTGACGGAAATCCTGGCCCTTAACGAAGTAAAAGATGATTTCGCAGATATTCTGGCAGCGGTCGCCAATGCGTTCGATGGCGCGCGCGCAGAACAGCGCGGTCAGCACGCTGGGAATGGTGCGCGGATCTTCCATCATATAGGTCATCAACTGACGCACGATGCCTTCATACTCCTGATCGACCTTTTTATCTTCCCGATAGATCTCAATGGCGGCGTTCAGATCCATCCGCGCGAAGGCGTCCAGCACGTCGTGCAGCATCTGAATAGTGTGATAGCCCAGCGACTCCAGGTTCACCAGCAAAGACTGATGCTGCTGGCCGAACTTTTCCAGCGCCGTGCGGCTGATTTTTTCCGCCACGTCACCGATGCGCTCCAGCTCGGAGATGGTTTTGATGATCGCCATCACCAGCCGCAGGTCGCTGGCGGTCGGCTGACGTTTGGCGATAATGCGCACGCACGCCTCGTCAATCGACACCTCCATCATATTGACCTTCTGGTCGCCGTCGATCACCCGCTGCGCCAGCTCGGCATCCTGGTTATGCATCGCGACGATGGCGTCCGTCAGCTGCTTCTCCACCATGCCGCCCATCGTCATCACTTGGGTGCGAATGTGCTCCAGCTCGGCGTTGAACTGCCCGGAGATATGTTTGTTCAGATTCAGGTTGTCCATGCGCTTCTCCAGTCAATCAACCATAGCGGCCGGTAATGTAGTCTTCAGTTTGTTTTTGGTGCGGTTTGGTAAACAGCGTATCGGTATCGCTGAACTCGATCAGCTCGCCCAGATACATAAAGGCCGTATGGTCGGAACAGCGCGCGGCCTGCTGCATGTTATGCGTGACGATCACCACGGTGTAATCCTGCTTCAGCTCGGTGATCAGCTCTTCAATGCGTCCGGTAGAGATCGGGTCCAGCGCGGAACACGGCTCATCCAACAGCAGCACCTCTGGGCGAATCGCGATACCGCGCGCGATACAAAGGCGCTGCTGCTGGCCGCCGGAAAGGCTGTAGCCGCTCTGATGCAGCTTGTCTTTGGTTTCCGTCCACAGCGCCGCTTTGGTCAGCGCCCATTGTACGCGCTCGTCCATCTCGGCACGGGAAAGTTTTTCAAATAAGCGTACGCCGAAGGCGATGTTGTCGTAAATCGACATCGGGAACGGCGTCGGCTTCTGGAACACCATGCCCACGCGCGCGCGCAGCAGGGCGATATCCTGGCTGGCGGTCAGAATGTTTTCGCCATCCAGCAGAATCTCGCCTTCGGCACGCTGCTCCGGATAGAGCGAAAACATCTTGTTAAAGGTGCGCAATAGCGTCGATTTGCCGCAGCCCGACGGGCCGATAAAAGCGGTTACCTGGTTTTTGGCAATAGAGAGATTGATGTTCTTCAGCGCATGAAACTTCCCGTAGTAGAAGTTCAAATCGCGAACCTGAATCATGTTGCCGGAAGTGTTGTCAGCCATTCTTTTTCTCGCTTATGCGCGCCGCCGTAGCCGCGCGTCGGATCAGTGTTTGCCTTTGGCGAAAATCACGCGCGCCAGGATATTTAAAATCAGCACGCAAAGGGTAATCAGCAGCACGCCCGCCCAGGCCAGGCTTTGCCATTCGGCAAACGGGCTCATGGCGAATTTAAAGATCGTCACCGGCAGGTTTGCCAGCGGCTGCAGCATATCGGTGCTCCAGAACTGGTTGGAGAGCGAGGTAAACAGCAGCGGCGCCGTTTCCCCGGCGATACGCGCTATCGCCAGCAGCACGCCGGTCAGAATGCCCGACACCGACGCTTTGAGCGTAATAGCGGAAATCATCTTCCACTTCGGCGTACCCAGCGCGTAGGCCGCTTCGCGCAGGCTGTCCGGTACCAGCTTCAGCATGTTCTCGGTAGTGCGGATCACGATAGGGATCTGCAGCAGCGCCAGCGCCACCGCGCCCGCCAGGCCGGAGAAGTGCTGCATCTGCGCCACCACCAGCGTGTAGACGAACAGGCCGACCACGATAGAAGGCGCGGAAAGCAGGATGTCGTTGATAAAACGGATAGTTTCCGCCAGCCAGCCCTTACGGCCATATTCCGCCAGATAGATACCGGCCAGAATACCCAACGGCGTACCCACAATCGTCGACCAGAAAATCAGCAGGCCGCTGCCCATAATGGCGTTGGCCAGGCCACCGCCGGCCGTATTCGGCGGCGGCGTATTTTCCGTAAACAGCGCCAGCGTCATGCCGTCGACGCCGCGGGTGATCGTCGCCCACAGGATCCAGATTAGCCAGAACAGGCCAAAAGCCATCGTCATCAGGGAAAGCGCCAGCGCGATGCGGTTTTTCATCCGCCGCCACGCCTGCATTTTGCGGCGGGAAGCTTCCAGCTCCGCGCGAGACTGCATCGCCATCATGGTCATGAGCGCGCTCCTTCACTTTTCGCCAGGCGCAGGATCATCAGCTTCGAACAGGCCAGCACGATAAAGGTGATAACGAACAGGATCAGACCCAGCTCCATCAGCGCGGCGGTATGCACGCCCGACTCGGCCTCGGCGAACTCGTTCGCCAGCGCGGAGGTGATGCTGTTGCCCGGCATAAACAGCGAGGCGCTGTCCAGCTGGTAGGTATTGCCGATAATAAAGGTCACCGCCATGGTTTCACCCAGCGCGCGGCCCAGTCCCAGCATAATGCCGCCAATCACGCCGTTTTTAGTGAACGGCAGCACGATGCGCCAGATCACTTCCCAGGTGGTACAGCCGATGCCGTAGGCGGACTCTTTCATCATTACCGGCGTCTGCTCGAACACGTCGCGCATTACCGAAGCGATATAGGGAATAATCATAATCGCCAGGATAATCCCGGCGGCCAGAATGCCGATGCCGAAAGCCGGGCCGGAGAAAAGCGTGCCGACGATGGGAATATTCGCCATCAAATCGCCCAGCGGCGTCTGGAAGTAAGTGGCAAACAGCGGCGCGAAAATAAAGAGTCCCCACATGCCGTAAACGATGCTGGGGATAGCGGCCAGCAGTTCGATCGCCACCCCTAAAGGACGGCGCAGCCAGCCTGGCGCCAGCTCGGTCAGAAACAGCGCGATGCCGAAGCTTACCGGTACGGCGATAATCAGGGCGATAACGGAGGTCACAAGCGTGCCGTAAATCGGCACCAGCGCGCCAAACTGCTCGTTAGGCGCATCCCAGGTTTTAGTCCACAGAAAAGAGAAACCGAATTTCTGAATGCTGGGCCAGGAGGAGAAGATAAGCGAGACAATAATGCCGCCAAGCAGCAACAGCACAATCAGCGCCGCCAGTTTGACCAGCGCGCCAAAGATGATGTCGCCTTGCTTGCCGGGTGCGTTGAATGTCGGCCTGGTTGTAGCCATAAAATTCCCGATAGTAAAAGTGTTGGGCGGCACAATGGCCGCCCGGGACTCACAGCCGATTGCTCAGCTTAGTACAGCGCTTTGCCTGAACTGTCTTTCACGTTGGTTTTCCAGGCGGCGCGGATCTGCTCCACCACGGAATCCGGCAGCGCCGCATAATCCAGGCTGGTGGTGGTGGCGTCGCCGTTTTTATAGGCCCAGTCGAAGAACTTCAGTACCGCCGCGCCTTTCTCCGCGTTAGCCTGCTCTTTATGCATCAGGATGAAAGTCGTGGAGGTGATTGGCCAGGCGTTGTCGCCTTTCTGGTAAGTCAGATCCTGGGCGAAGGATTTGCTCCAGTCCGCGCCTTTCGCCGCGTCGCTAAAGCTCTGCTCGCTCGGCGCTACGGCTTTGCCGTCGGCATCCAGCAGTTTGGTGTAGGCCAGGTTGTTCTGTTTCGCGTAGGCGTATTCCACATAGCCGATAGAGCCAGGCAGACGCTGGACGAAAGCGGCTACGCCGTCGTTACCCTTGCCGCCCAAACCGGTTGGCCAGTTAACGGTATTGCCCTTGCCGATTTTGCTGTTCCAGTCGCTGTTCACTTTCGCCAGATAGCTGGTGAAGACAAAAGAGGTGCCGGAACCGTCAGCGCGGCGCACCACGTTGATATTGGAATCAGGCAGTTTGATGCCAGGGTTCAGTTTAGTGATGGCCGGATCGTTCCACTTTTTCACGTTGCCCAGGTAGATGTCGCCAACGGTTTTGCCGTCCAGCGTCAGCTCGCCGGATTTCACGCCGGGAATATTGACCGCCAGCACCACGCCGCCAATCACGGTTGGAAACTGGAACAGGCCATTTTTCTGCAGATCTTCATCTTTCATCGGCGCGTCGGAAGCACCGAAATCGACAGTTTTAGCGATAATCTGTTTTACGCCGCCGGAGGAACCGATGCCCTGATAGTTAATCTGCGCGCCTGTTGCTTTGTTGTACTCGGCCGCCCATTTGTTATAACCCGGCGCCGGGAAAGTCCCGCCTGCGCCGGTCAGGTTGTCGGCGGCGAAAGCGGAAACCGCGCTCAGCGACAGGGTGACAGCCACACAGCGAGCCAGGGTCTTTTGCATCAGTGTCATATTCCCTCCAGGGGATTAAAGTCAGTCTTTATACTGTTTTAGTATGAATAATGATTGCTGCTGGAGGCAAAATAGGACAGTTTGATGACAGTAAAATGTACGCAATATGACAGTTTTGTGACGGGTATCTTTTAATCAGCCAGTGCAGAAAAAGCCGGATCGGATTGTGCTTTTATCCGCAGCGTTTCGCTTTACCGGCTTATCTTTTTGACTGTTCCCGAACGGCCGCCATCCGCAGCTGGCGCGGCCGCATAGCCCATAAAGAAGAAATGGCGAGCGACGTCAGCTTCTCCTGCAACCACAGCGCGCCAAAGCGGTGAGATTAGTCGCTCTTTAATGTTCGACTTCAGCTTCCCGGCTAAAGCATGTCGCCGTCAACGGACAAAGAGCAGAACATCCATTATTTTCTCTGCCCGAAACGGCCAAAAATCCGAATTCACACGGGAGAGCCGCGCAGCGTTTTCTCTCCGACCTTTTATCACGTACTCTTTGTAAGGATTGCATCGAACGATAACACAAGGAGAGTGTTGCAATGGCCAAACTACAATTTCCCTGCACCCTGTTTAAAACCCAAAAGCGCATGGACGACTACAGCGCCAGTGATATGCGCTGCGGAGATCTGACTGAAGCACAGCTAAAATCTCACTACGGGCTGGTGGATGTTTCCACCAGAGCTAATCCTTATACCCTGACGAAAATCACGCCGTTTAATCAGCCACAGTCTATGTTTTACGGCTCCCGTGGTGAAGGCAGGAAGATTACCCGCCAGCAGTGCGCTGCGATCCTGTTTGATGAGTTTCGGGAGCTTTCCTCCTTGTTCTCGGTATATGGGCCTTATCGTCATCTGATCGAAGAGATGATTACCCACATGCAGCATGGCAACGGTTCACCCTTCAGCAGTATGAGCCTGGACAGGGCGCTGAAGGATCATATTTTGTCCGATAACACACCAAACAGCACTCGTTTACGATTAGGGGAGGCTATTGAAAAACATATTGACCTGGAAAATAAATGTTACCCAGTAGAGGAAAAACAAAAATTAGTAGATGCAGTGTTATACGGTAAATTACCAAAATTTGACCGCTTTCAGGATAACTTTAATGGCATGGGCATAACTGTTCACGACACCTGGGCAACACACATCACTATCAAATCGCTACAGGTTGATGATGATCGTTATCGGGCAGTGGTGCATTACAGAATCCAGGATCACTTTGGCCTTGATGTTGACGACATATCAAAATTCAGGTTCAACCAGTTCCGCTTCTTTCGTATCTGGTTTGTGCTACAGCGGTACAACCAGTTTGGTTTTAAGCCTTTTATGACCAACATGGAAGCCACCGTGGAAATTACAGGAAACCGAAAATGAAAAACAGAAAAGCCATTGTTCTGCTCTTCCTGGCTGGCTGTGTGCTGACGGGTTACTGGCTTTGGCTATCACTGCGTCCGGTGGAGATCGTTGCTATTCATCAAAGATTTGACACCACGTCTGTATTGGTTAATAACTTTCCACTAACAGATAAGGGAAAAATAAACTGGTGGCTGAAAAACAAAGACAGGCTGAAAGAAAAATATAACATCCCTAAACCTTCATCGTCCGGTTACTTCACCATTATTTTTTGGGATTTCGGTGAGGGTTATAAAGAAGAGGGAAAGTATGACCGGCTCTGTTTTGACGATATGAAAACTAAAGTCAACTGTATCGAAAAGGAGGCTGTTTTTTCCGTAAATAAAAGCAGAAATTTTGGTATCACTTTCAACGCGTACGATGGCGATAATTATCGCTTGGGCCAGGATGGCGATATCATAAAAGTCCGGTTCGATTAGGATTGTACTTTGCGTGAAGAAACAACCTTGCCACTGGCCGCCACAAATTACAGCAAAAGATAACGCGCTAACCATACTGGTTAGCGCGTTGGTCAATTACTCTACCGTGACCGATTTCGCCAGGTTGCGCGGCTGATCGACGTCGGTGCCTTTAATCAGCGCGACGTGATAGGAGAGCAGCTGCAGCGGCACGGTATAGAAGATCGGCGCGATAATCTCTTCCACGTGCGGCAGCGGGATAATGCGCATCCCTTCGCTGTCCACAAAGCCGGCGTCCCGATCGGCGAACACATAGAGCAGCCCGCCGCGAGCGCGAACCTCTTCAATGTTCGACTTCAGCTTCTCCAGCAGCTCGTTGTTGGGCGCAACCACGATAACCGGCATATCGGCATCGATCAGCGCCAGCGGGCCGTGCTTCAGCTCGCCCGCCGCGTAGGCTTCGGCGTGGATATAGGAGATCTCCTTCAGCTTCAGCGCGCCCTCCATCGCAATCGGATACTGATCGCCACGGCCCAGGAACAGCGCATGATGCTTGTCGGAGAACTCTTCCGCCAGCGCTTCAATCTGCTTGTCCTGCGACAGCATTTGCTCGATGCGGCTTGGCAGCGCCTGTAGACCGTGGACGATATCGTGCTCGATCTGCGCATCCATCCCTTTCAGGCGGCCAATTTTCGCCACCAGCATCAGCAGCACGGTCAGCTGCGTGGTGAAAGCTTTCGTGGAAGCCACGCCGATTTCCGTGCCGGCTTTGGTCATCAGCGCCAGGCTGGATTCGCGTACCAGCGAAGAGCCGGCCACGTTGCAGATCGCCAGCGAACCAAGATAGCCCAGCTCTTTCGACAGGCGCAGCGCCGCCAGCGTATCCGCCGTTTCGCCAGACTGCGACAGCGTGATCATCAGGCTGTTTTTGCGCACCGCCGATTTGCGGTAGCGGAACTCGGAAGCGATCTCCACGTCGCACGGCACGTTGGCCAGCGCTTCAAACCAGTAGCGCGATACCATGCCGGAGTTGTAAGAGGTACCGCAGGCGACAATCTGAATATGTTCGACCTGTGCCAGCAGCTCATTGGCGTGCGGGCCAAGCTCCGAGAGATCGACTTCGCCGTGGCTGAAACGCCCGCTCAGGGTGTTTTTGATCGCCTGCGGCTGTTCATAAATCTCTTTCTGCATATAGTGGCGGTAAACGCCTTTATCGCCTGCGTCGTACTGCACGCTGGATTCGATTTCGCCACGCTGCACGCGTTCGCCCAGCGTATCGAAAATAACGACGTCGCGACGGCTAATCTCCGCGATATCGCCCTCTTCCAGATAGATAAAGCGACGCGTGACCGGCAGCAGCGCCAGCTGGTCAGAGGCGATAAAGTTCTCGCCCACGCCGCGGCCAATCACCAGCGGACTGCCGGAACGGGCCGCCACCAGCACGGACGGATCGCGGCTGTCCATGATCACCATGCCGTAAGCGCCGCGCAGCTGCGGAATAACGCGCTGTACGACTTCGCGCAGCGAACCGCCGCTCTGCTTCTGCTCCCAGTGCACCAGGTGCGCGACCACTTCCGTGTCCGTTTCGGAAGCAAAGCGGTAGCCCAGCGACTTCAGCCGCTCGCGCAGCGGCTCGTGGTTTTCAATAATGCCGTTATGCACGATAACGATATGTTCTGAGATATGAGGATGCGCATTGGCTTCCGACGGCTCGCCGTGCGTTGCCCAGCGAGTGTGCGCGATACCGGTGCCGCCGGTCAGCGACGTGGTTTCCGCCGCTTCCGCCAGCTTTTGCACTTTGCCTACGCGGCGAAGACGAGTGATCTGCCCTTCGGCGGTCACCACGGCCAGGCCGGCGGAGTCATAGCCCCGATACTCCAGGCGACGTAATCCCTCCAACAGGATTTCTGCGATATCACGCTGCGCTACTGCACCTACAATTCCACACATAGTTGTTTTCCTGACGTTATGGCGTATGCCATTAACTTGTCTTCTGCCTGTTTGTTCCGGTATGTTCCGGTTCCCCGAGCCTTGTAGAGAGTGGGGATTATTTTTATGGGGATGACGAGCATCCTTTACTGCTTTCGGGCGATCTTCGCCGCCCGTAAAATTATTTTTTCTTCACTGGCCGCTGCCAGTCTGCTTTAAGATTTTGCTCTTTGCGATTGTAGGTCAGGCCTGCCGCGGGAATATCTTTCATTACCGTAGTACCGGCAGCGATGGTTGAGCCTGCCGCAACCGAAACCGGCGCCACCAGCTGGGTGTCCGAGCCGACGAAAACGTCATCGCCGATAACCGTCAGCGATTTATTGGCGCCATCATAGTTGCAGGTGATGGTGCCGGCGCCGATATTGACGTTGGCGCCGATCGAAGCGTCGCCCAGATAGCTCAGATGGCCCGCTTTCGAGCCTTTGCCCAGCGTCGCTTTTTTCATTTCGACAAAGTTGCCAACGTGCGCGTGCTCGGCCAGCGAGCTGCCCGGACGAAGGCGGGCGAACGGGCCGACGGTGCAGGCGGCGGCCAGCGTGGCCTCTTCCAGCACGCTATAAGGGCTGATTTCGCAATCGTCGCCAATCACGCAGTTTTTCAATACGCAACCGCTGCCGATTTTCACCCGATCGCCAAGCTGCACGCGGCCTTCGATAATCACGTTGGTATCGATCTCCACATCGCGACCATGCTTAAGCTCGCCTCTGAGATCGAAACGCGCGGGATCTTTCAGCATTACGCCCGCCAGCAGCAGTTTTTCCGCCTGCTGCGCCTGATAAACGCGCTCCAGCGTCGCCAGCTGCAGCCGGTTGTTGACGCCGTCGGTTTCCGTGCTGCGCGCGGGATGAACGGTTTGCGTGACGCGTCCTTCCTGATGCGCCAGCGCGATAATATCCGTGATGTAGTATTCGCCCTGAGCGTTGTCGTTGGTCAGCTTGCTCAGCCAACGCTTCAGATCGCCGCCGTTGGCCAGCAGAATGCCGGTGTTGATTTCGCGGATAGCCAGCTGCTCCGGCGTGGCGTCTTTCTGCTCCACGATGCCGGTCACCTCACCCTGTTCACGCAGGATACGGCCATAGCCGGTTGGGTTATCCAGCACAACCGTCAACAGCGCGATGCCGCCCGCAGGTTTAGCCTGGCGCAGCTGCTGCAGCGTTTCGACGGTAATCAGCGGAACATCGCCGTACAGCATCAGAATATCTTCGCTATCCGCAAAGTAAGGTGCAGCCTGCTGCATGGCGTGACCGGTGCCCAGCTGTTCAGCCTGCAGCACCCAGTTCAGAGAGGGATCGGTCAGCGTCGACCGCAGCAGTTCGCCGCCGTGCCCATAGACCAGATGAACTTTGTCAGCGCCCACGCCGTTAGCGGCGTCAATGACGTGTTGCACCATCGGCTTGCCGGCCAGAAGATGAAGAACCTTGGGAAGATCGGAGTACATACGGGTTCCCTTGCCTGCGGCAAGGATTACCACGCTCAGCGCGCTGTTTGACATAGACATCCTGCTTGATTTCTGAAAGTCGCTATCCTGGCGAAAAGTAAATCGGTTTTGTGGCGGAAATACTACTTCTTTTACCGCTCAAAAATACTCTTCGCCGATCGAGAAAGGGCGTCAGGCCTGCAAGGCAGGCGAGCGTCCCTCAGCGTCAGCATGATATCATCAAAGTTCAGCCGCTGTCGGCGATCAGACGGCTCTGGCTTTCAACCACTCTGATACTTTCTGCTGCAGCACAACCACGACCTCGCTGCCGCTGGTACCGGCAATCGCAGAAAAGAGCAGCGTTTGCGTGGTGGAGGCGCTGAAATCGACGCAGAGCAGGCCGATAACAAAACCAGTGAACATAGAAATAAAAATATGTTTTAAAAAATAAGCCAGCTTTCCTTTATTTTCTTTTATCAGCTCGCCGTGAATAAAATAATTAACAACGCCTCCGGCGCTGGCTACTATCATGGCATCCAGCAGATGATGCTGCGTTAAAAATTTTATCAGCACCATAGTTTCAGTATTATTTATCATGCTATTGACCTTCTGGCAGATAAAGGCCGCATCGTCGCAGACTCAGCCTGGTTTTTGCGGAGAAAAAGATCTTTTTCCCGTTCCCGGCGGCAAATAAGCTCCTTAACCACGCCGTTACCGGCGTAAATCCACGATTCGAACTGCTCGGCGGCAGCGGCGTAACAGCCCTGGTTTAAAAACATCAGCAGCGTCGACGGCAGGCCGCTTTTTAGCTCAATCAATCCGGCCCTGACGCCGCGTTCGCCTTTACCGACGCTGAACAGGATGGAACAGAGCGCGTCAAACTGATTCTGCGTAACCGGAACGGCAAGCGCCTTGTTCAGAACCGCAGCGCACCGCGCAAGATCGCTTCTGAGCTGCGCTTCGGCCTGTTCAGGCGTAACGCTATCGCCTTCGCTGACGTTTTCCGTATGGCCATAGCCTGTAGTCCAGACGCCCGCGTAATTTTTTTCCGCTTTTAAACGAAGTTTTTCCTGAGCCTTAATAAATTCGAGGCCCTTTTCTGAAATATTCATTTTTCTACTCTGACGGCAAGGCATAATAATGCTCCCGAAGGAGCATTATTGTTTTAATTAACGAAGATAATCCCAGGGTTTACCATATTGACCAGTGGTTTCTTCCAGACCAGGTTCAGATCCCTGTGACCAGAATTTACCGATATAGTTAACGCCTTTATGGCTTACCTTATCGCCTTCCACGTAGACCGCGGTTGCGCTCCACTGCGGATAGTCAGAAGGAACGACAGGCTCGTCCGGCACTACAGGTTCATCCGGAGTAACGGAAGCGGCAGGCGCGATAACGACTTTATAAGAAGCCATATCGCTTTTGCCGTTTGCGGCGGTCACGGTCAACAGCACTTCCACCACGCTTTCTGCGGTAACAACTGGCAGAACCACGTTGGTTTCACGCGCCTGTGGAGAAACGATCTGCACATTGCCGCTGCTTGACCATTTGTAGCTGGCCGCTTTAGTGGATTTATCCGCAGAGAATACCAGCGTGCTGCCGCCAACGGCTTTCATGGTGATAACGGCTGTCGGCATAACGTCATCGGCCGGGTCGACTGGATCTACAGGGTCGACTGGCTCAACCGGATCTACAGGGTCAACTGGATCAACCGGGTTTTCGCCGTCGATATTGATGCCCTTAAAGTAGAAAGGCGACATATCGATGTTCTGCTGCACAATTGGGCAGCCCATACCTTCACGACCGGCGTTGACCAGCAGGCCGTTGTCGTTGTCGATAGTCCAGGTGAACAGACCGCCCAGGCCTTTTTCGATAACGTAGCGAGCTTTCTCACGAACGGTACGCGGCGTATCGATAGAGTGGAAGACCTTAGAGGTTGGGCTGTACAGGTAATCCGCGCAGGCTTCATCATCGGTATAAACGTTATAGCCGTTACGACCACACTGATTTTCCAGATCCAGGTAGTTGTTGATGATGTCGTACCATTCAACACAGCCTGATTCGAAAGTGCCTGCCGTAGTGCCGTTGCCGTCATAGGTGCCTTTCAGCGGAGAGAAAGAGGAGATTTCGCCGCCTTTGGCGCTGCGTGAATAGCCTGCATAGCCGATGTTGATAGCTTCAGGATCCACGCCCAGGTCGAGCAGGTATTCCACCGCTTCTTCCAGGCTATAGGTGGTATTGGCGGTTTTATACAGGTTAGCGTGATGACCCAGGCCGTCAGCCCACGGCGTACCGAAGAAGTCATAGGTCATCAGGTTGATGCCGTACAGACCCACTTCCAGCAGACCTTTGATATTGGAATGCTTCAGCACATCGACGTTCGCGGAAGAAGCGATACTGATCTTCACATGGCTCATGCCGTTGGCTTTCAGCGCTTTGTTCAGCGTAGCGATCAGCACCGCATAGTTTTCGCCATCTTCCGGGCCGTGAGGGTTGCCGGCGCCTGGCGCATTTGGGTATTCCCAGTCGATATCGATTTCAGAAAACATAGGGAAACGTTTAAAGAAATCGATGATGCTGGCCACCAGCGTATCAATCGCGCTCTGGCTTTTCGCCAGTTCATGGAAGGCGTCGCTCATGGTCCAGCCGCCGAGGCTGAAAGAGAGCGCCAGATCGTGACCCTGCGCTTTGGCTTTCTTCTGCAAATCACGCATTGCGCCCAGCACGCCCTGCAGGTTTGGATGATCCTGATAAAAGCAATCTTCTTCCGTATCGGAACCGATGCTGCCAGGGCCAAAGCCGAAAGCTTTCCAGCCGCTGAAGCCGCAGTTGATGTAGGACTGGCAATCGCCCCACGGATCCAGGATGGTCATCTCGTTGGTTTTTTTCAGCGTCTGCTTAGCGGCGGCTTCGATTTTCAGCTTGTTGTCGCCCTGATCGCCGACGATGCCGGTAAAACCGAAGATGATTTTGTCGTAGGCGGTTGGGTCAAGCTTAGTGATATCGATGCCGCGACCGCGGTTCGCTTTCAGGATGTTGCCGTTACCATCTACCTGACGCTGATCGTAGTGCGCCCAGTCGGTATAGTAGCCAAAGAGTTTTGGCTTGTTGGCGGTGTTATATTTGTTATAAACGCGCTTCGCAACGCGACCTGAAGTATAGCTATACTCGGAGGTGTTTGTTGCCGGGTCGAATCCGTCAGCGGCATACGACTGTTCAGTATAGATATCCTTCTGAATTAACTTACTCATGGTAAATCCTTCTCTGGTAAAAGTTAATGAACTCGGTGCCAACGCCTGAACGTGGCCGACAAACTTTTACCCGACGCGGACGGGCTTACCAGTTACAAATAAAGAATAATTATCAGGCGGCAATCATGCCCTTTGCGAGAATATTAATAACGCAATGCGTACCGTCAGACAGGCGATATTATTCAACGACAGCTCAATAAGGGCGACCCGGAAAATAAGACCGAATTCTCGTTTATCAATAACGGATAAACAATAATTAGAACCTCACGTAACATCACGCGGGCGTAAAGTCCGACAAACCGCGTCGCGCTGCGGCTTCGCGCCTTTTCATACGCACTTTTTACGATTCGCCTTCCAATAATTACAATCCGGCCTGCGCTTTTGTGCTGGTATATTGCTGCCACTAACAGAGCAAAACCGTAAAGCAGCCGACAGCTGCTAAAAAAATAAAAATACGATACAGACATTACATTAATAAGGATTTACTAAGGCTGTAGCGAAACGATATTCGCGACAGTACCTTTCTACTCCATTACAGGTTATCAATCTAACAGGTTATAGTCATGAGCGAAGAAATCTATCTTGGTAATAATATCTATTTGTCAGAAGAGAGAAACCATCTGGTTAACGGCAATATCACATTAACAATAAGCGAAAAAGAGAAGCGTTTGCTTAGCTATTTTCTTCGCCATCCCGAAACCGAGCTGACAAAAAGCAATCTGATCGCCGCTATCTGGGAAAACCGAGCCGCGACTATCGACGACGCCAACCTGACGCAGCTGGTGTATAAAATACGCCGCGACCTGGCAGCGGTTAACCTCAGAAACTGCATCAAAACCATACCCGGCAAAGGCTATATCTATATCCCTGAACAGCCGCAGGCGGAGCAGAAACCAGCCTTATCGGCCATCAGCAATAAAAAGGAGTATCTCGTTTGTTCGGTGTTGACCGCAGTGGCCGTGGCGATGACTTTCTGTACGCTGCTGTTTTTATTCTGGCGCAGCTAAGCCGCTTACCCCCTTTTTAATTACAACATTAAATAGAAGTGGATAACCACGACGGTTTCTACTTTATCTCTGCATACCCTTTAGTATCTGCAATAAAAAATGCCAGGCAGTTTCCTGACTGGCATTCTTGCTTAAACCTGAACTACATCGCTTTTTTGGTCAACTCGATCACGCGCAGTTTGGCGATCGCTTTGGCCAGTTCAGCCGACGCGGCAGCAAAGTCCACATCGCCGTGCGAGCCGCTCATGTGCTCTTCGGCTTTGCGT
>Ga0157363_1000377_pt1 | contig 33742 bp, 20 predicted proteins | sample AttsexASBM1_FD_111477 | JGI IMG/M metagenome (GOLD analysis project Ga0157363, IMG submission 111477) | Fungus gardens microbial communities from leaf cutter ant in Ribeirão Preto, State of São Paulo, Brazil - Atta sexdens ASBM1 | ecosystem: Host-associated > Fungi > Mycelium > Unclassified ... | reverse complement strand
TATATGTGTGTGTGTGTGTGTGTGTGTGTGTGTGTGTGTGTGTGTGTGTGTGTGTGTGTGTGTGTGTGTGTGTGTGTATTTAAAATTAGTGTAAATAATAACGAATTCTCAGAACAAATATAAATGTAACATTTACACAAACACATCATTAAACTGGGCTTTGTTCGAAAAATAGAGACAAGATTTGTATCTCAAATTGATGTCTCTCGCGTATTGGGAGGGCTCGTAGACGATTTGAAGCAGGAATTTATCTACTGCATCCTTTCTTGCAGACTCACTTTCAAAGGCTGAGCAACTCTTATCAACTGTTATCATTGTTATTGCTATTTCCCTGTTATCACTGTTATCGCTATTATCGATGATGATTGATACTTTCCAACTGTAAAATAATGTAAATATTATAATTGCTGAAATTAGTATCTCAATAAGAGATGATGAAAAATTTAATTTATTTAATAATACTTTACTCATCATAACAACGTTATTGTCATCGATATATAACAAGTGCGTTTCTTTGTTAAATATTCTAAAGCATCGATGTTATAGGAGATTTGTTCCCAATAATCCATCGATATGCCAATATTCATACTTCGGACTGCAAAACGAAAGAATGTAAGAACTGGATACAAAATATAAATGACAAAGATGTCATTTATATCTTTACCTTTTATAAAAAGATTTTTTCTGTTTTATTATTTTTGGAATCATTTGTTTGTATACTATTAAAGAAATGAAAAACGCGAAAAAAATGCATTTGAACAAAAGAAAATAAATATATAAATATATAAATATATAAATATATTTTTCTGAAGTAGAGAAAAGATTCACATCATTTCATAAACATTCATTTCTAAATATAACCTAATTTCTAATCATTAATGATACTTACCTAACGATATATTTTCTTAATTTTCCACTAGTCGATAATTTCGTTTCTACTAAATTTAACTAAAATTGGTATTTCTAACGATGTAAGAACACTACAAAATTATTAATTACTGCTGATTTACTTGACTGTCCGACACACATAAATACACAATGATGCCAACTGTTGAAAAAAATTACCCGCTAAATTCTATTTGAAATACCGCCAAAAAATCATCAGATATTTATATATGTTTGTAATTATTTTTACGCACGCATTTATATAGGATGAATGCTAGAAAAAAGTGGTACACACACACGCGCGTGCACACGCACATGCACACATTGAGAGAGGGGGGAGGGAGGGAAGAGAGAGAGACTCATGTAACCCTAAAGTAACCCTATACTTTCATGATTGGTCGATTCTGATTAAAGATTAAGTGTCATTGACACATCTATCAAGCTAGCATAGTACAAAGTTATCAGGAATTAAAAATATTAACACGAAAATTAGGTGCTTTTTAAGTGCTAATTAAATATTCTATTAAAAAATTACCCAAGCAGCAAGTCATGATAATGTCAAAATGATATTAAAATCGAAAATGATTGTAAAATAACTTTTAATGATCATTTTGGAGTCATTTTGACATCATTTTGATATCATAATGACTTGTTTTGCTCCTATCCTTTATCCGGAAATTAAAATTTCATGATTGTACTGCTAGCTTGAGGCAAACTGGCAGAGCACCTATCAAATATCGAGGAGGAACTTCCTTCTCTTAATAAACAATTGACTATGCTATATCATTAATTTCCACTTTTCTCTTGTTTATTCTGTATACATTCAGCAAACGAAAATGGATTGAAATAGATTGGAAATTTTCAATCATCCATTCAAATCCGTATTTTAAATCCATAAAAATAGATTGGATTCCATATAAATATTTTTATATATGTAAAAGTTTAAATAAATTAAAGTAGTAATTATATGAAATTCTATAGTTATTATTTTAAATCTTTTATATAAAAAATATACGCTATATACTAAAGGAATTGTTAATATAAAATATACATAAAAATTTATTAATTAAAAATAAGAAATTTATATAAGTAACATTTATTCTACATATTTACTTCTTTTTATGTTTCTTTTAACTATTAAATGAAGAAGAATTCTCATAATATATTTTTACGGTACATTTTTTTTTAATTCAGTTGAATTAAAACGAAAAATTTCTTATTCAATTCAATTATATTTTTGAATGAAATAGCATTCACAATGCATTTTTAAATTAAACAATAAATTTTCTATTCATAAATTTTAAATATATGGCCCATTTTAAAAGAAAAACCTTTTTTTATATTCAACTTGATTAAAAAATTGCATTTCCTATTCAGAATTTTAAATTAAGTAGTATTTACGATGCACACACAAAATATTATCTTTAGATTGAAAAGCATAGAAACTCCATGCCATTCCTATAAATGAATAAAATGCATTCAGGATTGAGAAGGATTCACTTTAACATTTATGAATCCGTATTTCTGAATATTTCTGAATCCATTTTAATCCATTTCAATCCATTCTCATTTGCTGGGCACTACTGCTTTTTTGATTATTGATTTATTAATAATATAATTGCGAAAGAAATTTCATTATGTAAATAAATTAAAACGACTAAAACAAATAACTGAAACGTAAATGTTTAATCTATTTTTTCAAATGTATTTACATACATATATAATTATCAGGCTAACTTGGAATATACATATATATTAAATTTGCGTTAACATTGAGTTTTTGCATATTCTATTTACCCATTTCATCCATTGTAAAATTTTTCTCAAATAAATATAAGAACAAAATATAACGTTTTTAAAAGTTATTTTATAAACTAAAAATAAATGTAAAATATGTAAGAGGTCGCAGCAAATCTTTCTATTCAATATCGATAGTGATCCATTCGTCTTCACGATCAATGACGTTCTTATCATCCTTGACTAATGTATGTACAATGCTAAAGCAGCCTCTTGCTCTTGTGTCTTAGAGGATGAAGGTCTGAACGAAAGTTTATTTGCATGTGTGATCCACAGGTTGATGTATGCTTTTTTGTTTCAGTATGGGAGAGCAAATTGCTCAGCTTACATTGAATATTGCACTTACAATATGTACAATATGCTTGAGTTTTATTCGTCAATTCCTCTCTCTTTCGAATTCAGTTCTTTAATTTTGGCTACATCTTCCATTTAAGCCGAATTTTTGCTGATAAACAGCTTTCGTTTTTCCCCATTTTAAACTTTTATCACGAAAATACAGGTTGAAACATAGCAGAAAAAACAGAATGGTGACTGCTGTCCTTAGTCTAAGTTGTTGCCTCAAGTCTATTTATAAGTCTATTTATAAGTCTATAGCTGACTTCAAAATTTTCTCGATTTTCTTATAGCAGCGCTGCGTCACGAATCACAAATGGATACAACAGCCGCAACCAATAGCCATGTTCATTATCCCATACATACATATCTAAAGATGGCCTATCTCAGTGCATCATGTTGCAAAATATAAATTAGAAATCGCGTTGTAGTACATATAAAAAATAAGTATCCATCTAAGCTTTAAATAAAATCCGTCAGTAAAAAAAAATTAAATCCCATCAGAATTATTGCTATCCGCATTTTTTTAATTTTATAGCTTGAGAATCTTTAAAAAACGCTAGATCTAGCTCTGGAAAACCACCAAATTGGCATTACTGTAAATATATATAAACCGCTGATTATTGTGTATAGGCATAAAACGGCGGAACGTTAGTGATTAGTCGGAGCTTCGATATGCGAATACGTGCGTATGGCGATAGGCACGTTATGGAACAGCACTGAAGGTGTGATTATATGTAGCGCGATACGCGGTACAGAAACTAACTAGATAATTATAGTAACCGTGCAAACCGTGTTACTTGCTTCTTTTCTTCTCTATTATATATAGCGCGGTAAGCGACACTAGCCAGTGACAAATTCACATTACTAAGCACTTTTTAATAGAATTAATTGATTTAAATGCAATTATTAACTAAAATCTTTGAAAAAATAAAAGTGTTGATGAAATGTGCATAAAAATAAGTTAATATATTTTTAAAAATTCATATTAAAGTTTATTTGTCACTAACCCGCTTACCGCATATTTTATGTTTATCTTTATGACAGAAATGTGATTGGATGATTTTCTTTATGCATATGTTTATGCGGCTATGCAAGTTGTGTGGAATGGCCCTTACATAATAACCCTTATGTAATAGAGGAGGAAAGAAGCAGCATGATTTGCGCGATTTCTATATGTAAGAATGTCTTTCAAGTCTCGTAATTGAAAATCTCAATAGTGGCAAGTTTACTAAGGGAAACATAAAGTACGTTGCGAGATTATTAATAAGTGTAAGAAATTTACTAGATATAGATACAATAGAGATACCAATGTCAGGGCTGTGTGGCTTAGTGGCAGAAGAAAATTTTGCCGTTTTTAATGATTTTTTATTATTTTAGTGATTTTTAAGATCTTTTAATTTAGTGAATTTTTATGCCAGCACCCTCCACTCCTCTTAAACCTTAAACACAATGCGAAGGAATAGCGATAACGATAGGAATAACATGAAATATACAATTCAACCTATCAGAAATCAGATATACACTAATCAGATACACATTGGAATACACTAGGATATACTTTCTGATAGGTTGAAATCGTGTTATTCCTATCGCTATTCCTTCGCATTGTGTTATTGATCTTGTTTTTAATAGATGCTTGATATTTGTTAATTTTGATCACTTAATCCTTTTTGTCGCTGAAACGAGTTTAAGCAGCTCGTGAAAATTTACCTTTATACATTTCATTTTAATTCTCATATTTTTTCATAAATTGTAACCTAACCTAACCTAATCAGTAAACTAACTGAGAGCTCAATGAGTGAGCTCACTTATCGTTCATAATGCATTCAATTGTTCAATGTTGTTGAAGAATGTAAACGTTAAAGCGTAACAAGTTTATTTTTAAGAATTGTGCTTATTTGTTTCTGACAGTTATTTTATAACAATCTGTATAATGATGGAGACTGTTACAATTGTATCGCCAATATTTTAATTACCGAGACCAAAGGGTGCATCAAAAAGTACAAATATAATAGGGTATTGGATATGCAATGAGTTATGTAATTAGTTTGTATTTCAGTTTTCAATTTTGTTTAATGTCATCATCGTGCGTTAGATATATTAAAAAATGGAAAATGTTTCCAATGATGTTATTGTACAGGGATAAATATATCTGAATATACATGGCAAATGTGGTACTTATTAATTTTTTCGAATAAATTATATTCTTGATATGATTTGCATTATAAAGACTTTCCTCCTTTTGTTTTAATGCATTTGGTGATTTTTATGACATTTTAGTCTTTCCAGGCTCATTTAGTGAAATATTTTTTCGACCCGTGGCAACACTGGACAGAACGAAAGTCTACCACATCGGTTATAACAAATAACATAAGGTTGGCTCAAGAAGAATGTGGAACCAAGCCGTATCTACAGGCTTCAATAACAAATTGATCGTATGTAAGATCTTCCATCCAAAGTCAATCCATTTTCTGTAATGGTGTGACGACAGAAAGGCTAGGTAGAATGTTTAAAAACTTGATGAGACATTAAAAGCATAATTTTGAGACTTGAGTCACTCGCGGAGATAATATATATATAACGCACGAAAGTCTGTACACAATCACATGCTCACGAAAGGAAAAACAAACTCGCCAAAAACAATCTCACTGTCCGCGTTGAATTTTTCCACCAATAAGAGTTGCCGGACAGACGAAAGCGAAACGGCTAATAAGATGTAATGTTGTTCTTCAAACAACACATGAATGCGTGCTTTACCAACAAGGAGCTACTATTAGGAGCTACTAATGAAATCACAATAAGTCTTCTTAATCGATGAATAGGTCGATTTGACGAGAAAAGAATAAAAGCAAACCAGCCAATTACAATGAGTTCTAATACATACGAATACGTTGTTTTTTCGAGCATCGACGCTCCATACAAATGATGCCAATCTTCAGTCTGTCGAAAACCTGTCTAACTACGTCCTCTGGGATTCCTCTGAATAAATCGGCTTAAAAAGCCTCTTGATATCCTACTTTTGAAGCTATAAGAATGTCTCAGGTTTCGTATCGAGAATCTCGCGGCAAGTTCTAAGGAACTATAGAATAACTAAGAAAATAGAATAACATCGCGAGAAATTATTAATAAGAGTGTTAATTTCTTAAAGAGACTGTAACGGAATTTAGTGATCAGAATATTTGGCGGAAAACGAGAAATAATGGATTAAATATAAGGTTAAGAAGAAGACACTTTTATTTAATGAGAATAGGGACTTGAACTCACATACAGAGGGATTCAAAATCACATACAGAGCTTAACGCACATCGTTACGCCACACTTGTCATACAACTATTGACCTAGCGCTGTATCCCACTGCGTCATTATTACCGTAACTAATCATATCGTAAAGTGTCAATAATATCAATGATGGCGTTAGTGTCAAATATACCTCAAGCTGCATTCAGAGGGTCGATTGTGTATCTCGAAATGAGGTGAAAATTATAAAAGTGAGCAAAGGTTACTAGGTATTGATCAATTAAATTATAGTGAATTTGTTCACTTTTGTAATTTTCACCTCATTTCAAGATATATAATCGACCCTCTGATTCCCCACTCGGATACACCCAGACATTCAGAAAGCATTCAGATTCTTTTTAAGTGTCTTTATTGAGCACTTTAGGTAGCTTTTAGGTAGAACGTTCAGATTCCTACTCTATCCACTCGGAAGGATGGTTTTTAGCATCCGATTTCTTGAGCCAGGTGGAATGAGTAGTGGCGCATTAAAGACTTCCTGTGCTATCCCAGCATGTTTGACGTGCATCTACACGAAAATTTAAATTTCAGGTTACGCCTATTATAAACAATATAAACCATAATTCAAAGGAAGCCAAGCCATATTTAATCATCTATTAAGTTTTACAGGTCGAGACTTAGATATTGTAATATTTATTTTATATCTTTTATCATTATTATATATGTATTTTAGTCATATGTAATAGTTGTATGTAATTCATATTAAATCTGATATATTTATGTTACTATTTGCTGTAATGACTGCAGGACACTCTTAGAGTGCGTTCAGATTCCCAAATCACTACGGTATTTTTCGCTCCGCCCACACATCCAGTCACCCAGCGATTACTCACCCGGTGAGGAATCTGAACACAGCCTCGGAATACAATTACATGTAGTGCGGTATGCGATACAAAAATTAACTGGTAACTATAGAAATCGCGCAAACTGCTGCTTGTTTCTTCTCCCTAACAGCATAAACGATATGTCTACTGTAATTTGACTTTGCTAAGTCAGGACTGTAAAGTCGACTCTAAAGGCCTGACTTAGCAAAGTTAAGTCGACTTTGTATAGACATCCTTCCAATGTCAACTTTAGGACATCTAAACTTTAGGATGGCGATTTACGCTTACAAAATTGGAATCATTTCTTGTTGTTTAACTATTTTATAGTTGGATGAATGCTGAGCGTTGTGGGCATAAATCGGATTACTGCCTATAAGAATAATATATAATCTATTTTTTAAAATAGTCGACTTAAGTCGACTTTAAGTCGATTTGTTAAAAAGCTTGCACAAAATATTCATGAGATGTCATTGTAGTGTACGCGCGCATGATTGCGCATGATGCAGCATATAATAGTTAAATGGCGAATGCAGAAATAGCAGCCGGGAGTCTGTTAATAATTAAAGAATAGAATTAATATTATTAAAGATTTGGAAACATAAGTGCAACTATGGTAATGTATTTTTGTGTAAAATATTATTTATGTATTTAATTATTAATTAAAGACATTTTAAAATTAGAATAACGTATATAGTCAGAGCCGGATTGTGTAGGTTAATTATTTATGATTAAATAACATTATTTATGATTAAATAATCTGAAAATACTCAAACAATTTTCTGAGTTGTCGAAACGTCAACGAAATCGGCGAACTTTACTTTATTACAATTGGAACAACCAAGGCATCGCAATTAATTACAATTGGAACAACCAAGGCATCTAAATAATAGTAAGTGTGCATTCTCGCCAGACTGTACTCAACAGCTTTGTAAGTTTAGATGAAGCTAATTATTTCATAATATTTTAAAATCTTTTATGATTAATTATGTTAATACTTTTGTTTGTTGTACAATAAACTCTACTTCGAAACAGATTAACGATTCGAAAAGTATGAAAAATAATTATCTTATATCATTAACAGTGCCATATTTCCTATTTGTAACTTTATTTAAATTTCTGTAAAAAGACAACAAAAATTTACGATAAAAATTCCCGGCATTCATCTATCAGCCCTGGGAAAGTCAAGCCAATGGATCGTCATCAAGAGTGACACGATGAACATCACTTATCTGATATATAAGGTTAAGTCCTGTGTTCACAATCATACAGTTTATATCAATGTTTATATATACACAATATCAAAAACTTATTAGGAAAAAATGAATTTATTATCTATATCTTTAAAATTTACAATTACAATTTGTACTGTTTCTGTGATATTGCTAAGTAGAAATAGAAGTAAATTACAATAAGGACTTTCAATAGCATTTCCCAATGCTTATATTTATTAAAATTTATATTTATTAAAACTTGCTAGAAGTTTGTCCAAGTTTATATTTATTAGATTTATGCACGTAAAGAAGCTGAGACAAATCTTTCTTTTAAGGAGTGTTTCTCTTTTGACAACACAAATTAGACCACAAATTGATTGAGGTTCATTGGATCAAGTCTGTTCTAAATGAACTAATGAGCGGTGAGCACATCTATGTTGATTTATGCTTTCAAAAAGAAAACTAATAAAACTGTATTAACTTCTATGACTTTAAGTTTCACAACATACTAATTTATTAGTAATAAACATTTTGTTCTATAATACTAGAAAAGGAAAAGACTACTATTTACACGTTAAGCTACAAAATCATATAAACAATAATAAACAAAGAGCATTAAAGCCATATACTGCTCTTTATTGCGAAATATTTCGATTCGAATTTATTAACAATTGGTTTCACAGACATCTGAAAATATTTTATTAATATGTATACTATATATTAATAAAATATTTGATTTTCAGACTTACCTGATTCCACGGTTCGACGGTATAGAAAATGAACTCTCAACAAGAAATCATAATAATTGTGATAAGCAAATAATTTCTTACAGAGGAACTTACTTATTTGTTAATAGTTGGTCTCTTTAATATCTCTTTCTTAATATTATATTTTTATGTTATATTTATATTTTATATTATATTTTTAAACAAAAATACATAAAAATTATTTTAAGTAAATGCACATCACAAACTCACTCTCCTGTTCCTATAATAAATAATAAAAAAACAATAAAATTTTGGCAAATAACCAATGCTGGTATTGTGATAATAGACAGATTTGACTTTATTAAAATATTAATAGTTATTAATGTTAATTCAGTTTTTCTGTTGCAATTTCTTCATATCATTACAAGCGAGTGCAGAGACTATATCCATAAGAAACTGAAAAGATAGTCCAGACAAATGTACGCTATTGAAGCTCTAAAACGAGGAAAATGAGGATGAAGTAATGAGATTGTAGCACAAGATCTGTTATCTTCATTGCCTCTAATGACGTTGAAACAGTTCTTACGAAAATCAGTTGGAAGTGAATACCAACATGAGAAAACAATTTGTAAATATATTCATTTTTGTTAAATATTACTTTAAATGCTTATATTATCCATTAGGAAAATTGTTTTCTCAAAAATTTACTCGCCATCTAACTTTGAATTTCGTTTAATTTCTCATGTAGGTAATTTCTCATTAAGGACTTTTTTTATTTATATGTATTAAATTTAGTAATTTTATATTGAGCATTATTGAAAAGGATTTGATATAATATTAAAGTATGACGTAATGCAAATAGAAAATTAAGTGACAAAATTGCTACATAAAAAGATGGATGATAGTCGGTATTAAATTAATTTAATAACGTTGACTGAACTTGTTTTCAAACACGTGTATTTCATTTTCGCTGTCGTATATACATTTCTTCTATTCATAACATACCATTCATAATATACCATTTGTGTATATTTTTTGTAATTACAGGAACATATATCGAATCGGAGGTTCGACGGGTAAGCAGTTTATTAGAAATACTTTATCACAAATTATCTCTAATGAAATAGTCACTCAAATATCATGGACAGGTCAGAAGAGTGATGCAAGCTTTAAATCCACATCCATATCTAAACTCTAATAATCGGTAACATTTATTTCATTATACCTACTTCCTTATAACAAGGTTTAAAACATTTTTGTGAGATTGGAAACATAGCCTTTTCCATGCAATCTTCGGCGTTCATGAAATTCATCATAAATATTATTTAAAAATATCGATGAGCTGAACATAATACTACATATCAAAGTATAAAGTCCCTACAGATAATTTTAACAAATGTGAATTACATAAATGCGAAAATTATATTCAAAATTAGATCTACTGTTTCTGATATCAGATAAATATCCACTAATATGTCCTAGCCATCTTAATACCTCATCGATGCTAACAGATAATTTTGGAACATATAGCTTGATTGCCCATACTGATATGGCTATAATATGCAGAGTATTCACATCCGCTATTTTTAGTCCTTTTGTTACTCTTTTGCTCCTTTTCCCAATTCCTTGCACTCTCTCCACTCCGCCGCTGAGTTGAGAAGAGAGAAGAGAGAAAGTTGAAGGATGAAGAGAAAACAAAGAGTGGAGAAAGGACTAAAAATGGTGGATGCGAATATCTATATTATAGTGTTCTACCCATATTTTTACAATTGTTTGAAACATACAAGTTCTCATTGACTGATTATCTAACAAAAAATTTGCATTGATGCAAAAGTGGAAAAGCGTAATCAATCAGAACAAACCTATTGTCTTAATTGATTTGTTTATAAAATTTATGTTTATAAATATTATTTCATATTTTTATTTTTATTAATGCAATTATTTTAATGCAATTATTTGTACATATTTCAGACTCGATGATGAAACGGTCACCAGGTTCGACGCCTGCCGAATTAAAAAAAGCCATCGAAAAATGGTTCCGTCGCTCAGATAACAGAATAAGAAACGTTACAAAACAAAATAAACAGTATAAACAATATATAAAATATAATAAAACATTACTATATTAAAATCATTTTTTAATAAATATAAAATATATAATGTAATATGCTACAATAATACAAATAATAAATATCTATATATTTTTTAGAGTAATAATTTACTGATTTTTATAAATAATAGTCTAATGATATTTTTCCTTGAGACTGCACAGTAGTGTTTCTATATATATAAGAGTATATACTGTTAAAATTATATATTATATATATTTGCACGGAGGCAGTGTAAATTTGAACACGTTCTTATAGAAGCACTGGATGGGTGCAATCGCACTTAAAGTCAACTTACAGTCGTCTTTAAAGTGGGATATTGCACGACTTAGAGACGTCTCTAAGTCGTCTAAAATCGATTTATGGACGTCCGTTTTTCAGATGTCTAGAAGCTATAGTCGACTCAGAGTCGACTTAGAGTTGACTTTGTGCTATTAGGGCGCATACATGTAACAGAACTCGATTTTAAGTCAATCATCATACAGACATTCTAGGATTTACAGGGTGGGCCATCTAGCGTTTGGAATTTCAACTACCGGTTCTTTTGAGTTTTAAAGGCGTATTTATGACGTATCAGAAATTTAGTTTTTTGTTTGACATTTACGAAATGGGTACGCTTGAACAAAATTGAAAAATATTGAAAACTTACTTCCAAAGTGGTAAGTCTTCAACCCAAACTGTAAGAAAATTACGTGGAAAATTTGATAGAAAAGAAATGCCTTCAACGCAGTTTGTGGATCAATTTGTGAAGCGAATTCGGCAAACTGGATCCTTACTGGATAAAGCAACTCGTTCACGTGCTCGTTCAGTCAGGTCAACCGAAAACATTGCTACTGTTGCTCAGAGTGTGTTTGAACAACCATCAACTCGCCATCGTTCTCAAAACTTGAACATTTCACGCATTTCTTTGAGAAGAATTTTGAATAAAGACCTCGATATGAAGCCGTACAAAGTTCAATTAGTGCAAGAATTGAAGCTGCATGACCATCCGGTGCGTTTTCGATTCGTCCAATGGGCTGAACAACGCTTGGTTGAAGAGCATTTTTACCGAAAAATCATCTTTTCTGACAAAGCTCATTTTCACCTAGGTGGCTATGTGAACAAGCAGAATTGTCGTATTTGGGGATCAGAGAATCCGCACGTCGTCATGGAGAAGCCGATGCATCCACAACGAGTGATTGTTTGGTGTGGTTTTTGATCCGGCGGCATCATTGGGTCATTTTTCTTCGAAAATGAGCAAAGAGCTGCCGTCAATGGCGAGCGCTATCGTGCCATGCTAAACGAATTCTTGCTTCCCAAATTTGAAGAGGAGGACACAGATGACATTTGGTTTCAATAGGACGGCGCACCTTGCCACACAGCCAACGCATACAATCGATCTTTTGCGCACTGTCTTCGAAAATCGCATAATCAGCCGAAATGTTGATGTCAATTGGCCGCCTCGCAGTTGCGATTTGACTCCGCTGGATTATTTTTTAGTCACCATAAACTTCGACACAAGCATTGGATGGGCTTCAGTCACACTTTTCTTCTAATTAAAGCAGAAAATCAAAACCTCCCGCAAATACTTCTTGGTTAACACAAAATTCGACATTTCAAACACAGTAAAAGTCAAGGTTTTTGTATGAAATTCAAAGCGATATAAACTGAATATTATTAGCAGATGTTTAACCTCTCTGAAACCGCCTGAAATCAGCTGTTACTATGAACCATTCACAACAGCTGGAGCCATCTTTAGGGAAATGGACCGAACTAATTTGTACTCCCAGTACACAAATAATATTTTACACAAAAATACATAGTTGCACTTATGTTCCCAAATCTTTAATAAATCTTTTATAATATTAATTCTATTTTTTAATTATTAACAGACTCCCGGCCACTATTTCTGTATTTAGCTGTTATATGCTGCATCGTGCGCAATCATGTGCGCGTACACTACAACGACATTTCATGAATATTTTGTGCAGACTTTTTGACAAGTCGACTATTTTAAAAATTGATTATATATTATTTTTATAGGCAGTAATCCGATTTATGCTCACAACGTTCATGAACAGCATTCATCCTAATTTAACTATAAAATAGTTAAACAACAAGAAAGAAATGATTCTAATTTTGTGAGAGTAAATCGCCGTCCTAAAGTCGACATTGGAAGGACGTCTGTACAAAGTCGACTTACAGTCGACTCTAAAGGTCTGATTTAACAAAGTCAACTTACAGTCGACATATCAACGTTTGTGCTATTAAGGCGGTAAGCGGCATGGGCCATTGACAAATTCACGTTACAAGATATCACAAAGAGCATTATATTTTCAGACTCAGAAAGCGCGCTTGAAGTTTGCAGTCCCACAAGAATGCAACGCAATTATAATAATCTACTAATAAGCTTATTGCGATCAAGCAGGGCAAAGATATGACGTTCTTCTGGGTACCAGCACAGTCCAGTATACCAGGCAACGAAGCCATTCAAGCTGCTAAATCAACTGCAGTAGAGGGATACAAACCATTCTTCAAGGTTCCTTACAAGGATTTCCTAGCAGTGTCGACTGCCCAAGCGAATAAGCAAATTGAAGAATACGTGAAATTAATTTCAACCACTAAAGGCACTCTTTATTATGAACACTTTTATACTGCTTCCAGAAAAACGTGGTTTCATAAAGTCTCTCTGTCCAGAGAAGAAATAGTCCTTGTTAATCGTCTAAGATCGAATCGTATAAATATTAACGAGAGCCTTCATAGAGTTCAAATGATAGAGTCACCGACTTGTCCCTGTGGGAATTCCTGCCAAACAATTAATCACTTCCTGTTCCATTGTGAGAAATTTAATCTGAATTCGTCTCTTATCTGTAACTTTATTGCTAATAAATTCCCTAATTCGTCCTCGAATCTTCTCCCTGCCCTTCTTTCTCCTTCCCCCTAATTGTTTCCCAACTGTCGCCTGCTATTTGTTTACATGAAGGCCAATGAGTTTTTCTTTTAGACCTCCTTTACTCCTCTTCCTGCTCTTCTATGGCGCGCGGCTTACCGCTAGGTGGTAGCAGGCACCTGGAAGCAGGGGGAGGGCAATCATTTCGATCGAAACTCTAGACTGGTAACTCCCTCAATTTATAACTAATATCGCGGATCTCAGTGGCCTAGTCTCAACCTAAAAGTTGCTTGGCCAATACACCAAGAAGAAGAAGAAGATCTCAATTTCACTTCACCGCTCATGTTTAATCTCGAACTAAATTCATCGGAAGAAAGGTGGTGGAATTGTAAAAAGGAATGACGGCGATATATTAGGTATGGGAAAAAGAAAGAAATAATTCCTTCCATAATTATAACCGGTGCTTATTAAATTTCACTATTGTATCGGGTTATATGTTGCTGTATCGACTTTAGACAATGATAAAATTTTTCATCGTGAAAATTCAAATTAATATAATGCTGATTCTACAATGAGTCGGTAGTCTTATGAGCCTTCTACAATAAGGCATAAATCATAAATTATAAGTCATAAGTTAGAAATGAACCAATCACAGTAGTCAAGTTTTTGACTTCTGATTTATGACTTATGGTTCCTATAGAAGACCTATTGTAGAAGGCCTATTAATCTTAAGATTTCTGACTATTCGCGGCGGCCATGTTGGAATCAGGAGCAAGGAATGACATTTTAACTTATATATTGCATGCCATTTTTAAATAAAGACAATCTGGATGAAATGAAATGACGAGATCACTTTAAAATACTTGTAAAAATCGATGAAAACTGTCCTTTCCTTCCTTGACAATCAGTAAATGGTCGTAAAAGGTACGTAAAGTTAGCCTATATTCGGGTAGAAACACACGGTCCGACAGCTATTGAAATGAGTAACATATACACTTTTACATATAAAATTCCAAGATAACTTTAGCTTTTATCGATAATTACGACTTTGATAAATACGAGACAAGTCATATTTTCACGATTAAGCGAATAATAACGAAATGGCATGCATAAATTTCGTTGTCAAAATCGTCACTTTTCATGCTCTTAGTTCAGCCTTTTATCGTGGTGAAGCGCTGTAATAAAATTCTGCCGCTCACTCCTATCTTGCTGGTATATCTCTTGAATGTTGGTAAATGTCGATAATTGGCACACATATGGTGTTATCATATGAAAAAAATATCAAAAAATAAAGTTATAAGAACATGATATTAATATTGTTTAAATTTTAAATTGTTTTATTTGTGAAAACATAGAATTAAAAAAAAATTAAATTAAAACAATAAATAACAAGAGCAAACAGCTACACATAGGATATTGTGTGATAATGAAAACCATAATTTAATTGTGAAAATTTATTCATTAATTGATCATATACGATTTGGTGATTACTCAGGAGTCTTAATCATGTTTTTAATATTTTCTCATTATTATTATCCTCAGTATGTAAAAATTAATATAAATTATAAATTTCGGTAAAAGCGTATTATTAAAATTGTCAGTTAAGATTATAATTGTTTATATGAAAAAATAGTCATATACTTTACACGAACGATTAAATTCAATGATTTCATTCAATAATTAAAAAAATTATATTTATTATTTTTTTGTAAATTTATAAATTTAATCATTCATGTAAAGCATATGACTATATTTTTTATATACAAGAGTCAGAGGCTCTGCACAATAAAAGGAACAGAAAACAGAGAACAAAGAATAAAAATTTCAACCTATCAGAAATTATGTATTGTGGAAAACGCAATTTCTGATAGGTTGAAATTCTTATTCTCTGTTCCTTTTATTGTGCGGAGCCTGACTCTCAACAGTCTCGACGTTTCCGAACGATTTCACACTAGTGCATACCGAGTACACACGAATATTTCTAAACGCTGGTGGATTAGTGGCATACCAGTGAGTGTTTCTGAACGCAGTCCTAGTTTATCTCCTTGGTTATGTCGTTTATATATATGTTTTTCAAAAACTGAAAATTTTAAGAATACAAATACAAAGAATACGGTTACGTTTGTAAATGAAAGCAAAGTATTTTTGGAAGAAATCGTAATCTGTAGTTCGTAACGAATTTATTAAATATGTTGATTGAACCAAAATTGACGAACACATCGCCGAATTTCGGCAAACCGCCCGACAAACAGAATGAGGTTAGTATGTTCAAATTGTTCAATTGATGTGTAGTGAAGTTTATAGACGTAGAGTTAATGGTCCTTATAATGTTAGCGCGCTAATTTATATATGCTATAATTTACGTTATGCATACTATAGAATTTCAGAGATAAAAGTTGCTTTTCATTTACATCGATTCTCACTTATGATAATTCTCATTTGTGACTTCATAACTTATTTGAATATACGTTTCTTTTGCATTCTGACAATTGAGATTTAACTGATGGTGAATTCGATCACTTGCATTACACTGGATCAGTGCATATTAAAAGCTGCTTTATATAAACTATCTCAATGCAGTGATACAATATAATCAACTTTGATAATGAAATGATACACATATTTTGTTAAATAATGTTAAATCATGTTAAATAATGACAATATCATTAGTAGATAGTTAATCGTTTAAAATATTTATATACTTTTACATTTAACTTTGCTAATTTTATGTAAAAAGTAGCTTTTAATATGCACCGATCTAGTATAGTGCAAGTGTCCGAATTCGCTATGAGTTTTTACCTATAACTGTACAAAATACTGTGTGCTTGAGGCTTGGTTGCACCCATTTTGATTTTAAGCGAGATTTAAAACTTGTCTGTCTCGTTTTAAAGCTAAAAAGAGATAGAGACAGAAAGAGTTTTAAGCCTCGCTTAAAATCAAAGTAACATTGGTGCAATCAGGTGAGTCTCATAAACCTTAGTGAGTTTCATAAACTCACTTCAAAGTGAAATTATGAACTTATCTTGATATATGATAACTTTTTATCAAAGTAAGCAAGTAATGAAGTCTTTAGGTTTGTTCGCGTTACATGCTCCAACTTAATCTAGAGAGCACTTGGGTCTCTGGTAAGAGATTTGTTCTTGTCGCATGCTCCAACATGTTGTAATATGCTCATACCATAGTTCTTACTCATTCCAATGCGCTTAATAGAATGAGTAGGAGCTGTGATAGGAACATATTGGAGCATGTTGGAGCTTGCGACACAAACAAATCTATTAATTTGAGTATAAAATACTCACAATCAGTTTACTTCAGACTTTGTTTCAGTTCTTGTATGTAAATGAAAAGCAATTAAAACTTTTATTTATAAAAAAGCGTTCTGTATGGACCAATGTATGTATAAGTAACATGAAATATCTCTTATACATTTTTTATAAAATAAAGTTGTATAAAATAATGTCTACTAATATTAAAAGATTAATAAAAGGTCTGGGTAATTATTTAGAATAATTCTCCCTCCCTCCACTTATTAAGATTTTATTAAATCTTAATAAAAATACACTTATTCGACATGTTTTCACAAAATGAAAGAATCCGGCAAAAAAAAAACGGATGATCGGCTTCAAAAAAGTTGATAAAAAATTCTGAAAAAATTCTCAGAACTTTATGAGAAGAAAATAAACAATTTTTGTTTCTTACAGTTTTTCTATAAAGTTGATAGTATTTGAGAATAAAATTATTGAAGACCAATATTCGATAATTTTTAGTAATTAATATCTTGTTAACTATTATTACAAAAATTGCAAAATGGTAGAGGATTTTTCGACTCAGTTTAGTCAACTCTACCTGTCCAGCATTATCAAGTGAATTACAGGATACATGTTTAATATTTGACGAAACTGAGAAAAGTTCTAGAGAAAGGGAGTTTCACTGCAGGAATAAAAAAGTAGATCTATTATCTAGTGTCGTGTATTAAATTAATTATATTATGTTACATTTAATAAAAGGAAGAATAATAAGTTTTAAGTCTGACGTATTAAATATAATTTTTCCTAAAAATATGATATGTTATTATTAATGTTTAATATTTTCATCTTTATTTGGGTATATTTGTGAATTTACATTAAAATATTAGAAAACAACCTGTACTTATTGTTAGAAAAACTGTAGAATTCAATGCTTATTACAAGAAAAATGCCTTGATAAGATATTTTTAGAGCAGAACATTACATCAATTTACTTGTTTCAGCTATTGCAATCTCTAGGTGTGCCTCATATTGATTCCTTTAATTATATGCTGGAGGATGGCCTTTTTTACAGTTTAAAAGATTGTACACCAGTATATTTAACTCTTACTAATGGTGACAAGGTAGTTCTTTGGATGGATGACGTACATATCTATAAGCCCACTATTCCTTCTAGTACAATTGGTGTGAAAACATGTAAAATATATCCGACAGAATGTCGACAAAGAGGTTCTACTTACAAGGGTAAAATAATAGCAAGACTCGGGTGGTCTGTTAATGGTAAAGAGCAAGAACCTCTTGAAAAGGATTTAGGAGAAGTTCCAATCATGGTCAAGGTAAAAACTAAATATAATAATTTGACTGCCATTTGTTGAGCCTTTAGCACTTATTATTTTATATGGTTGCATTTTGAGTAAATATTTTTATTTAAATCACTTCACGATTTCTCTCTCTCTCTCTCTCTCTCTCTCTCTCTCTCAAAAATACGCTATTTTTTAGTCTAATCGATGTAACTTGAACAATATGAACCCCGAAGAATTAATCGCTCATGGTGAACATGAACAAGAATGGGGTGGATACTTCATAATCAAAGGTTTAGAACGACTTATACGTATGTTAATAATGACGAGACGAAACTATCCCATTGCTGTCAAGAGACCAACTTGGAAAGGTCGTGGTGACCATTTCAGTGAATTGGGTATTCTTCTGCGAAGTGTTCGGGAGGACAACTCTTCCATTGTATATATCTGAATAGAATTTGTTTTTTTATTATTTTTTTTGTTTTCTCACATGTCATATGTTACCATTGTGTCTCTTTACAGAACAATACACTGCACTTTGTGACAGATGGTTCTGCAAAACTTGCATTTACATACAAGAAAGCTACATATTTTGTGCCATTAATATTGATATTAAAATGTTTGATAGACGTAACTGATTTATATATTTATAAAGCATTAATCGCTGGATGTGAAAATGATCTTTATTACAATAACAGTATCATAAATATGTTACGTGCGGTGCATGAAGAAGGTCTACACTGGCATGAACAATGTAAAGCTTATATAGGAAAGATGTTTAAAGTCAAATTCTCCGAATTGCCTACAGATGCGACTGATGTAGATGTTTGTGATTATATCATTAAGTAAGTTTGAATCTCATTAATTTTTCTTGTTTGTGTTACGTGTTCTCTATATTATTACATTTTTTCATTTAGATATTGTATCTCTATTCATCTTGATGAACCTATCGATAAATTCCATTTACTTGTTTTTATGACTAAAAAATTGTTCACTTTTGCGAATAATAAATGCGCCGTTGAAAGTGCGGACGCTGTGATGATGCAAGAGTGTTTATTAGGTGGACACTTGTATCTCCAAGTTCTTAAAGAGAAATTATATTCGTGGTTAGTAGGACTTAAACATCATATTCTCAAACGTGACAAGAGTGCTGGTAATAGATACTCCTTAAGTATGCGTAAGTATTTTATTTTTATTGTTGATGTTATGAAAAAATTAAACCAAATACATTTAACTAATTTTAAAAAAATTTTTGAAATATATTTATTCAGAGGAAATGTTGAACGTCACTAAATTTCGAAGCAACATTGATTCACAAATGGAGTACTTTTTATCTACTGGAAGTGTAAGGTCATCTAGTGGCCTGGGACTTATGCAAACCACTGGTCTTACAATTGTTGTGGAAAATATCAATCGATTGCGTTATATGAGTCATTTTCGCGCGATACATAGAGGCGCATTCTTTCAAGAAATGAGGACTACTGAAGCAAGACAATTGTTGCCTGATGCATGGGGTAATTACAAATTTTAGTGTAATTTTACAATGCTTTAACCCACTCTACCTGCTCACTAAAGAAGATTCCATAAGTCTGTATACACTCTATATATTTCAGCTTATCAAGATTTTTAATATATTAAATTATGATCTATTTATAGGATTTATTTGTCCGATTCATACACCGGATGGTGCTCCATGCGGATTACTCAATCACTTAACAATGAATTGTATCATCACAAAACATGCAGATCCAAAACTGAAAGCCGCAATACCTGCAGTATTAATAGATCTTGGAATGATTCCGTTATTTATCGCAGATTGGAAAAATTCATATAATGTAATGTTAGATGGAAAATTGATTGGATTGATTGAGGACAAAATTATTAATAAAATAGTGTACAAGCTGAGATTGCTTAAAATAAAGGGTCGAGAAGTGAGTTATGAACGTAATGCTTCCTGGGGCGCGATTTTGATGTCGTTGCGCAGCTTTTTCACCATATAAAATATCTGCGCAACGACACCAACAATATTAGTAGGTGTAAAGACAGTTACGGAATTGCGCCCCTTTTGATTTATTATCACTTTGATTTATAACCACTGTGTATATGATATTTGAAATATTTTTTCTTTAGATACCGTCAACATTGGAAATTGCATTTGTGCCAAAGAAAAATGTTCCAGCTCAGTATCCAGGATTATTCTTATTTACTAATGCTGCTAGAATGATGAGACCAGTAATAAATTTAGCTACGCAGAAGATTGAACTTATAGGAACGTTTGAGCAAATTTACATGGAAATTTGTGTGAATCCTCAAGAAGCATATGAAGGAGTAAGTATACACAATTTTATATTTGCTCTCAAAATTTTTTGAAGTCTCTTATTTAAAAAAACTTAAAATACTATCACTATTGAAAAAGATTGAAAAAATTTGCACTTTTGAATAAAAGTGGCAGATTTTCTCTTTTTTTTTTTTGTGAGATTTATTCCAAAGGAAAAAATTTTCACTTTCTTTTTGAAGTAAATTTTACTCCAAAAGTGTGAAATCTCATTTCAAAAATAAAAATCTGTTATTTATATTCAAAAATGCAAATTTTTTACTCTTTTTTAACAGTGGTATTTCAACTCTTTTGAAGTGACATTTCACTCCAAGAAATTTAAAGAATGCATATACACAATTTTATATTTATGTAAGTTTTTAATCTCTATGCGACGTGATAATTTTATTTTTTCTTATTAGTTAACAACTCATCAAGAAATAAGCCAAACAACAATTTTCAGCAATTTAGCCAATCTCATTCCTTTGCCGGATTGTAACCAGAGTCCAAGAAATATGTATCAGTGCCAGGTAAATCCATAGAAGAGACCGGGACACCATGAGTCACAAAAATTTAAACTCTTAAAAGTACATTTAAATATAAACATTTTTGTATAATTTTTTTTTAATAATTAAAGCATAATGCATATTTAAAAATTTAATAAGTATATATTTAGTAAATATTAGAAAATAGTTTTAAATTTTAGAAAATAGTTTTAAGAAAAAAATACATTTTTTTAAAAATGACCCATGGTGTCCCCATATCTGGGACATCATAAGTCACACACAAAACAATAGGATTATGCAAGAAAAAATGGTGATGAAAATTGAAAAATAACAGTAATTTCAATTAATTACACATTCTTAGCATAGTCACTAATACAATAAAATATAATTACGATTAGTAGAGGAAATGTTCCTATTATGAAATACCGAGTTCATTTTGGGTAAATGCCAGAAATCTGTAGGCAGAATTTAAAAAAATAATAGGTTTTCATTTTGAAAAGAATTTAGTAAACTTTAAGATAATGTTATGTAAATTTAATTCAAATTTCATTTTTTTTTATAAAGAAATGTAAAAAATGAGCAAATCGCAAAAAATTATGTTCTTAATATGTTCTGAAAAATCGATAATAAAATGCAAAGTACATCAGTATTGCAATTAAAAAACTTTAATGTTTCTAAAATACAAATAAATACAGTCAGTGCGCGTACAAAATGAGTATGCGATGCATTATACTTAATTGACTCGTCTTCAAATAATTGGAACCAATTGCAGAAACAGGCACTCGATGTTTATTCTGATTGTCCTTTTTATTATTGTACAATAACATTTATACTTTAGCAACGATTTTCACTATACATAGAAGCAAAGATTATTTCATATTAGAAATACTCCAGGTATCTCATATTACGATTTTCACGCCTTATGGTTTTACGATCATCAAATCTAACTTCTGTAATTAAGCAATTCAACATATCATGTATTTTTCTATTAGTACAATTTTACCCTATCACCATATGAAGAATTTATTGTCAAATATTTATATATTAAATAATTTAATTATACATTTAATTATATATTTAATGGAAAACTATAAAAAATAAATGTTAGATTATTACTTGTAACTTAGTAAGTTGAGAAAAATGCAGAAACTTGCTTATCTTCATATATGTATCTTCTACTACAAAAACAATATTAAAACATTTTTATGCGATTAAAAAGTTACTATTGCATCACAAAAACCATTAATGATCGATGCTTTTCAGTATAATCGTTGCCTCTTAGATAAAAAGTATGGGCAACGAAGTAACAGTTGTATTGCACTAGTAGTATTAATTTAAACGTTCTATGATTATGTTAAACAATCGATGACTCATGGTACTCCGTGACATCCCGATTTTTCCTATTGAGATTATTAATACATTTCAACGTTCACTGCCTGTATTTGTAGATATGAATACCATTACTTATTTGAATGTTATTAATAATTCTTTATTTTGATTGAAGGCTCCAAAGATAAATCTCAAAAAAAATAGAAAGCCAATGTAAGCCAGCCACAGGTTGCTCGTAAGAATTCCGTATATTTGAAGTGAAATAAAAATTATAGACGTTTCGATCCTTATTATTGGGTCATCTTCAATGTAGATTTGAAACAAATCTGTGAATAATTAAAAAGTGTATACAGTCGCTTAATATTATTTAATGTCATCAATAGTTAAATAATTAAAATTTATTAAAAGTTGTCTTTAACCAAATACTCAAACAAATACATTTTTAATATTCTTGAGACTTCTATGGGTGTCTTCTATATAAAGATTGCGTTTCGCGGATTTTCTCCATGTCCATTCTTGGAATGTCAATGTGTGTTTCGTAAACCTTGCAATCCACTTCATCAGTCAGAACAGCCTATTGGACTGTTCTCTGGATCGTTTTATATAATATTATGCTGCTTGTTCGAATGATGGAGGGGGGGGGGAGGAGAGGATTGTGGGTAGGGGGAAGTGGAGGAAATCGGTCTTCAATAATCGAGAGAATAATTTATTTATGTTGTAGTCATTATCTATCTTTAGATTGTTTAGGGTATTTTTGTATCTCTATGCTTCTCTATACTTTCTTGGAAAGTATGATGTAATGTTGGCTATTGTTTTATTAAATAGTATTTGATATCCTGTTGTGTTCTGATAGGGTAACTGTGTGGCGTACCTTAACTTGACATCACATTGTTCTTTTATCCATAGGTTGACCATTCTCCCGATTTCTTCAATGTATACTTGCTCGCAACATTTTGTATACTCCTAGGAGCTCAGTGGAGGTCTTTCATCTTTAGGATTTCTTAAGATTTGTCCTATCTTTTTAGTTTGAAGATAGTTCGGATATTGTGTTTAATATCCTGCCAATCCAATCTATTGTTCTTTTGGTATGTGGAAGAATAGATAGAATCCTTGTGCGTCAGAATCTGTTTTTTTTTGTTTGCATGTTTATTGATTTTGGTTATATCTTTTTTATCGTGTCCGTTTTTTTATAAGACTGGTTTTTAGGTAATTGAGTTCTGTCTGTATGTTCTTTGTCAGAGATGGTGAAAAGTCTACGTACAAGTGAGTTGATTGTTGATTGTTTTTGTAGTGGGTAGTGACATGTAGGTATCTATATGTGTATATTGGTTTTCTGTACACTTGATGGCCTAATAGTATGCCCGATGAATACAAAAATTTGTAATTGAGCTAAATTGTATTTATTCAAAATTTTCACATAAAAAAAAGATAATCATATATTCATTCAAAATTTTGAGTTTTCAAAAAATATTCACAAAAAACTATGAATATTTAACGAGTATTCATATTCATTCAAACAAAATATAAACTGAAAAAAAAGCTCTGAACTGAAAAAAAAAGCAATTGTTACCTCTTAACTGTAACCGATACTTTGATTACTTTAAGTAAAAAAAAAAAATGAATTTTATTAATTTTTGTCATATTCAGATTTTATAAAGAAAACTTAGAAATTATGAAAAATATTTTAGAAAGATATACATTTTTTATTTATAAATCTATCTATTTGATAGAACACCATACATATTTTGATATAATTCCGATTAGTAGATATAATGTTATAAATATTTTATAAGATATCTCGACGTTCATTATAGTCTGTGGATATTAAATTCCGAGATATATTATTTATTTTCAATAAAAATGTCTTTGTTTAATCTATAGGTTAAACAAAGACACCTATCATATAAGTCGCAAACTAAGCGCACGGTATAAACGTAGTCATTTTTTTTATAGATTTCTGTTTTCTCTTGTACGCTTACAAGCTATATGCAAATAGTACAGAGTGAAAGTGAATATGAAATGAAAATATTCGTAATCATATTAAAAAAAATGTTCATTCAAATGGAATGAAAAAATATTTATTCATTTCTTAACGAATAAAAAAGAAATGTATTCGAATGAGTATTTTCATTCATTTTTTATTCATTTATTCGAATATTAAGTGTATTCATCGGACACATTGTGATCTAACGACAGTTTTCTTAGATCTGCCAATGTTATTTTGATTTTAAGTAAGGCTTAAAACTCTCTGTCTCTTTTTCGCTTTAAAACGAGACAGAGAGAGTTTTAAGTTTCGCTTAAAGTCAAAGTAACGTTGATCGGATCTCAGAGACAAGAACTAGGAAGGGGAATTTTTCGTTTTTATCTAAGAAAGGGAGTTTTCCCACTCAATGCTTTCCTCCTCCTCCCACCCCCTCCACTACTCCAACAAGCAGGATAATATAAAGGGAATAGCCCAAAAGTATCAGGCTACTCCTCGCCTTGATAAATTAGATTGCAAGATTCATGAAACGTTGACATTCCAAGAATGGATCTGGACACGGAGAAAACCTGCGAAACGCATAATCTTTATAAAGTACATTTTTAATATTATCCGTAATATTATATATCAAATACAAAATAATATAATAAAAATCCTTGAAGTACTAATCAAAATGTTAAAATCTTTGGATAAAACTTACATTACATGTATTGACGATGATGTTATTGCAAACAATTATTGCTTACTAGGCCAGTCGTCAGAAATAAAAATGGCGGCGAAAAAGGAAGAAATTATTTACAGGTATTTTATTATTTTAATTGACAGATTGAAGTATAAAAAGACTAAATTTAAAAATGCTACAACATTAAGAGGGGCACTTGGAAGTAATTAAGCAATAAAGTTTTCTTTGTTTTTCGATTAAAACGATTAAAACTCGAAAACGAAAAGAGATATCGAAAAAGAGAACTTTTTCATTGCTGCTGAAATCCTACAAAATGAATTTTTAACGAGCTTTGTACTATGAATAGAACCAGAGGTACAGCGGTTTGAAGATGAGTGAGAAATTTCTTGAAAAATATAAAAAATAAGTACTTTTTCATTTATTGCCTTCTATGTCGTTTTGAGTGCATCGGAGAATAAAAAGTGACATAAAATAATTAGACACCCTTTCGAAAAAAATGAAAAGAATGAAACTTAAATTGAACTCAATACGATTGATACTTTCAGAGATATTTCCGAGCTAGGTAAAGCGATCATTCTTAATATTACATTGCATCGTTGATGTAAAACAATTTATTTTTATTTTATTAATGTTAGATTTGTTAATTATTAATTCATTATATATACGAAAAAAAAACACTTCAAATATATAAAATAATATACAAAATGGAATTTTGTGAAAAAAGTGCCTACTTTGAAGCTCGATATCTCTGGAAATATCAATCATATTGAATTTAAGTTAATTTTTTAGTAAGATGTCTACTTTAAATTATCTCATGTCACTTTTTACTCTCTGATGCACTCAAAATGACATAGAAGGCAATAATTGAAAAAGTACCTATTGCTGTTTTTTCAAAAAATTTCACTCACTTCAAACCGCTGTATCTCCAAAATCTATCTTTGGTTCTATTTATAGTACAAAGCTCATTAAAAACTTACGTAGGATTATTTTGTAGGACATTTCAGCAGCAACAAAAAAACTTTGTTGTCATTTTTCGATATCTCTTTTCATTTTCGAATTTTAATAAAAAAACCAAAAAGAACTTTATTGCTTATTTAATTATTTCCAAATGCCCTGTTTAATGTTGTTAAGCACTTTTAAATTTAGTCTTTTTATACCTTAAACTGATTAAAATGATAAAATACCCGTAAATAGGTAATAGATAATAGTAAATAGGTAAATACTTGTAATAGATTTTTCCTTTTTAAAACCTCTGGCGACTAGCCTACAGTAAGACTACGGGAGAGTGTGAAAGGTCAAATGAAATTGTTATTGTAAAAGAATACAATAAATAAGTACAACAGAATGTAAATAAACACGAAAATATGTAGACATATAAAAGTCAAGCGCGGATATCGGTGCACAAAGAAATTATACATGCAATTACATGGGCGTATCATGGAATTTTTTTCAGGGGAGGGGGTTCAATCAATCCAGAGATGTATCGTGCACCAATCGGAACAAAAAAAATAATTTTGCTATTGTACTGAAAAGAATGTCACTGCATTAATTTTATTGTAATTTATAAACATTAGTGTTTGTAAATATGATAATTTTTAACATTAATGAATTCCATTTGAAATTTGAATATTTTTACAACTTCTCGTATCTTATTTTGAAAAGAAAAAATATTGCGTTTTGTAATGTTTATGTAATTTTTATATCTTTTTTTAAAGAATTTTGTTTTAAGAAGGATAATACAGTTATTACAAGGATGTATCAATTATAGCATATGTTCTGTTTTTCGCGCGGGACAAAAACCTTACGAAAATTTTCCCTATATATTGTATATTTTATCAAAGCTCGAACGAAATATTAAAAATTATTTACATGGTCTTACAACGAGAAGAAAAAAATATTTTATGTAACAGCGAAAAATTCACACAATCAAAAGATGTATGTTTTTTACATTTAAAATTGAAAGAGAGGAGTTCGCTGAGCAATTGATTCTTACTTATGGATCTAACCATTTACACCGCTCTATGAGCAAAGCTGAGTTCCGAAACCCATCAAGAAAGAAGTGTTGCAACTTTTTTATGACTGACTATATCACCAATTCAAAATAAAATATTCTTATTAGTAATGAAAAGCAATGAAAAATTATTAGACACCAACCGATGTAAATGGATGTATGCTATCGTGAGGTGTGCTAATGGGACTTTTTCAAAATGAAATAATTAATAAAAAATTTCGGGGAGAGTGAGATTTGAACTCCCAAACTATCCCCCTGGATATGTCCATGTGCAATTAATAAAATAATATATAAAAGTAAATATAAAAGTAAATAGTTTACAAAGATAACATGTTTCAATTCTAGCTCTGAGCCTTTATATGTTTTTTTTCACTCGATCAACCAACCACTTGCAAACGATGCATTGATCATGTATAGAAACAGTATATCTACACGTATTTGACTATATTTTAATGTGTTTATTTATTATGTGATCTAAAGAGAGCTCAAAGCTAGAGTCGAAATATGTTATCTTTTGTAAACTATTTACTTTTATATTTAGATTATATATCATTTTTTATTAACTGCATGTATAATTTCTTTGCGCACCAATACCCGCACCTGAATCTTATATGCCTATATATTTTCGTGTTTGTAATTCGATTTGTCAGGAATTATTGTTTATCTTAATGTAAATAAAATTATAAGAACTGAGTATAAAACATTAACTATTAAAACTTAGAAAAATCAATCTTTTTTTAAAATACCTATAAAGAATCCAACAGTATCCTCCTGTAAATTTAATCCCTTTTTTGTTTTTTTTTATGTAAATTGACTCTGAGATTGATTGCTTATTATAGGTTTTTCTTTCAAAATTCTAACATTGTTTCAATCAAATTCATGATTGAGTTTCAATCTACGTAATTCATAATAACAGAGTGTTGATTAGTATATCTCTTGATATGATTACGATGTTCAGATAATCTAGCTTTTAATAATCGTTTCGTTTAACTCATGTATTAAACGATTGTATACACTTTTTAATTATTAACGGATGAATTTGTTTCAAATCTACATTGAAGATAACCCAATATTAAGAGTCGAAATGTCTGTAATTTTTTATTTCACTTCAAATATACGGAGTTCTTACACATGAACAACCTGAGGCTGGCTTACATTGATTTTCTTCCTTTTTTTCTACAGATTATTAATAATAATATAATAATCTTAAAATTAAAACTTTTGAATCGCATCTGAATTTTGTAGACTGTAAATGCATTTTAATAGCACAATGATTGAATATATAAATTTTTCAATATATAAATTTTTCAATAACTTCGCAGATGAGTAAACAAACAATGGCTACACCGTGCCATAATTGGCAACAGCAGTCACAAACGAAAATGTACAGGCTGCAAACACCTGCCACTCCACTCTTTAGGCCGATACATTACGATAATATTAATATGGACGATTTTGCGATGGGTACTAATGCAATAATTGCCGTTATCTCATACACGGTGAGCTTACATTTTGTTATTTAGTACTTTGTTTTTAGTATCAAATGATTCTATCTAGAGATCACATGGGTCTCTTCTAATACCCTACTGAATCCCTCCAAATCTTGCCTGCTCATCGTTGAATCACATCTGTATTACTATCTCATGTTCATTCCTTTAATGTCAATATTAATTCAATTCCAATTCTTTGTTCCTCCTCTATTAAAATTCTAGGCGTTCACTTAAACTCTTCATGGTCTTTCGAATCGCATGTGATCACCAAATGTACGGTCGCTTACTCTTGACTTCGCCTCCTTTTCGCCAGATTCTCTCTACTTCAAAAATGTCTCTCAATTACTGGTTATCTCATTGTTTGACTATGCCGATGTAGTATACATTTCTGCTCTCAGTCTGTAACTGCTCAATCGCATCTAATGCATTTAGAGCTTCTTCGTTTTTCATATTGTGATTGTAAATTCGATATAACTCCTTTGTTCTTAAGCTCTGGATGACTTAAAATCCACCAGCGTTTCGTTCTTCACTTGTATTGTCTTACTTTCTGTATTCTTAGGATCATACTCCTTCCTATTTACGTAACCTTCTGCATATTTTAGTTCAGAGCTTCGCTTCTCTGACCCTCCTGACACTCGCCATCAAAATAACTTATCCATTCCCTGTCATCGCTCTGCTAAATTCCATGCAATCATTTTTTTATACTTTAGTTAAATTTTATAATATCCTTCCACGTTACGAACTTCCCTTCTCTGGCTTTTTTCACTCGGCTGTTGCTGATTACATTGTATCTCTCACATCTTTGTGATTCGATCACTAATTGCTTTTCACCTCTCGCAAATTGCTTGATGTTCGCGCAAGTGCATACATGATATTATTTTTAACTCACAAGGGGAGCACCAGGTGACGATGTCGAGGATTTTGATATGATTTTACAGGCTATTCTTGAGCGAAAAAAAAAACGATACATGTCCGGCCGCTTCAGTCATTGGCCCCCAGTTTCGAAGAAATTGATTTTTTAAATAATTATTATTATTATTGTAATTAAAAATAATTATTATTATTGTAATAATTTCAAAAACGTACTGTATTGGAAAATATCAATATCTTTATAAATTTTATTTTATTTTATCGAATGTTAAGAAAATAAAATTATATCTGGATGAATGATTCTGAATCTCAGATGATGATTCTGCACGCAGTAAATAGACTGCGCGCCAGTCGAATGGTGCTCACTTCAGTAGATATTTGACTCATGCAGCATTCTCTGAACTAAGGAAGTATTTCAATAAAATTTACCAGCATGAAAAATGATGGAAATGTTCGTGATGAAATCGCATATATAATACTAATAGAATGGAATCATCAATAATCGCATTTTTCCGTCAAAAGTAATTCTTCATCTTCTTTAAAATTAAAATCATGATACAATTCTACCACAAATTTCTTTCCAGTAATCTGTGCTCTTTCAGAAAACTTGGAACTTTTCACTTTTTCAACCAGTTGTAATACAAAATGTGATACACAAATTTTCAGCTCATCAGTTATATCTTGTTTTAGGAGCGACAAAGATGTTGTTTTGTCTTGCTCAGTATCAATAATTTCATCATAAACATTTCTATTATTTTCCATGTTGGTAAATTTTATTGAAATATTTCTTCAGTTCGGAGAATTGCTGCGCGCGTGAGTGAGTTGAATGCTTACTGAAATGAATAATATTTCGACTGGTGCGCGGTCTACTTGCTGCGTTCAGAATCATCATCCGAGATTCAGAATCATCCACCCAGGTGTTTTAACATTCAATGAAATAAAACAAAATTTATAAAAGTATTGATATTTTTCAATATAATGCGTTTTTCAAATTATTACAATAATTATTTAAAAAATCAATTTCTTCGAAACTATGACACGTTTTTGACACGTGTCAACGGACACGTTTTTTTTTCGCTCAAAAACATCCTGCAAAAGTGCATTAAGATTCCCCAAGTGATAAAAGGCACATGAAGTGCTTTTATTCAATGCGCAAGCATAGCTTACACGTGCCTTTTATCATTTTTTACGATTATTTACTGACTGTCTAGAAGGATAAGCATAGTTTTCGTCCATTTTTACAAATATTTTAAAGCAATCTCATTTTTTGTTTTCTAAATTGTCTCTATTTATAAATGGCACGTAATAAAAATTAACGTCATTTCTCGCTTCTAACGTCATGATTCAATATGGTTGTGATGACTACTCAGGAGTCTTAACGATGAAATAAGAGAGAAAAAATGTTAAAAATGTGACTTTTCACGTATAATTTAATGGCAGATAAAGTTCAGAAGCTTCTTTGATTAATTCACACAAATCTTACCATAGACTTTTCTCAGAAACGAGATTATAATAGTTTAAAAAAATTACGATTTTATCTATTCTATTTTATTTTATCTATACTCATCTCAATCTATACTATTCTATTTTGTATTATTTTTGTTCTATTTTTCTGTATTATCTTAAGACAGAATGAGATAGATTATATATAAGATAGCATAAGATATATATATATATATATATGTGTATGTCTTATCTTAAACATTTATTCTATCTTAAGGAATAGAAGTAACTAATTTACTAAGTTACTTGTAACGGTAATATCAAAATTGGAAAGTCATTCGATCGTTACTTGTAACGAGTTGGAAAAGTCACTCGTTACTGAAAAAATTAACTCATCATTTTATTAAAAAGAACTGTTGATTTGCTTCGAAGGCTTTGACATTCGAATTTTGAAGCTTTGATATTTTGAAGATTCAAAAGTTCAAAGATTCGGAACTTCGAAGCTTCGAAACTTTAAATTTCGAACAATCAAAATTATATCATTAATTTAATGTAATAATAATAATAGTTTAATAGTATATAATAGTAGTTTAATATAATAGTATCATAATAGATACATGAAATTATACGACAAATCTGAAAAGAAATGTTTAAATGTTATAATTACATCGTTAAATTAAAAAATACATAAATTTCATTTTTATTGATTTTATTGATTCTGCTAGAACTTTCTGTTCTTCATTTTGTTTTATTGAGAAAGATTTAGTGAAATCAAAATATTCATATTAATTTGTTATAATTTGTTATAATTTTTATTCCTTGATTTCAAAATAAATTTATTTTTACTTTTTTAATCTTTTTAACCTATTAAGGTCCTTAATCCAGCAAGAGCCAAAAAATAACATTTATAAATAGAACTATCTACTAAAGAAAATATTTCTGACATAAAAAGTACTACCAATTTTGCAATTAATTATTATATACAAATAAATAATAGTTATAGAGAAAGACTAATTACGCCAATCAATTCCGAAATAATTACTAAAAGAGCATGTAAAACTTTCTTAAATTGTTTATTTGTTATATTTATATATCCACATATTTGAATTTAAATTTTATATATATTTATTTCATCATAATAATCGACATTGTTTTAGATCTCTCAGAAATCATAACTGCTTATTAGACTTTATATTTTTTATATTTATTTTATTGTAATTTATTAGATTTTTTGGTAATTATATCAAACAGAGGACTCTCCTCTTATGATCTTGATCGTAACATATGTTATCATGATCCTGAGTAATCTCCAACAAGTCTCAGCCGTCGCTTGTCCTTCATTAAAAAGTTATAAACAAAAAAAGTTTAAAAAAAAACGTATCCTTTTCCACCATATAAAACAGAAATTTTCTGCTTTAAAATATATTTTATAACTTTCCGAAGTGATTCCCACCCTCCACTTTCCCCCCCTGCTTGGGAGGGACTTACGACTTTCATATTTTCTTATAATTTTTGTTCTTCTGTTCTTGTTCTTTTGTTCTTAGAACAGAAAATTTTTTTCCTATTTTATTCTGCATACATGGTTTACGATACATGATTAGGATTAGGTTATTATACACCCATGAGTATATAATAACGTAAATAAAAGACTAAATTTAAATTGGCTCTTGAAATATTAACAAAAAATAACACAACATAAAAACGGGCAATTAAGAGTCTTAATATGCGGTAATTGGTGTGCAAATCATATACAAATATATTTTGAGTATGTCTACTGATCTATTACAAAAAATAAAAGATTGAATGTCGGCTGTATTCAAGTCATCTCAGCAGTCTCCAATCATAGAAAAAGTTGTTCACACTCGAATGTTCGCAGCGTAGTAGCAATACGTGTGCAATAAGTAAGACAGATTCCCATGTCCAGAGTGTAAATAACCGTCAATTAGTTGATTAGTATTAAGTGCGAGCTAAATCAAACATGATCATTAAAAAGAACGTTACTGGAAAAAAGGATAACAAAAATGATAAAGAGAACTTACTTACCTATAATATACCCCATAACTGCACAATATTATAATAAACATTATAATAAACATAAAATCATAAAACAGATAAAATTAAATAATTTCTTAAAAGCGACATAGCGTTCGTAGTGTCAAAGAAAAATCGACTGAGGTAAGAGAACATTAGAAAGTAAATATCTAAGAAAGGAAACAACAAAGTTATCAAAAGTCATCGGATTGAAAAAATAATATAGATAGTATAAATCGCTTAAACACTCCAATTAAAATTTATTGATTATGTTCGTGTAAGAAACTCAGTGTCTGATTTCGAATTTAGGCCATTTTCCTTTTTATGAAACATCTCAGACACTAACCTTTTCCCAATATATCTCATTATCCAAATTTTAGTTACGCCAATCAAAATCATATTCGGATTGCAATCTATGTTCAGAAATGACAGACAAGTTCCCGCTCTTTTTATTGATGTCATTTTTATGTTCATTAATTCTAGTCTTCAATTTTCGGCTTGTCTGTCC
>Ga0157363_1000376_pt1 | contig 33796 bp, 28 predicted proteins | sample AttsexASBM1_FD_111477 | JGI IMG/M metagenome (GOLD analysis project Ga0157363, IMG submission 111477) | Fungus gardens microbial communities from leaf cutter ant in Ribeirão Preto, State of São Paulo, Brazil - Atta sexdens ASBM1 | ecosystem: Host-associated > Fungi > Mycelium > Unclassified ... | reverse complement strand
TGACTCACACACACACACACACACACACACACACACACACACACACACACACACACACACACACATAAAAATTTTTTACGAGCGTGTGTGCGGCGCGTCACTACATGTACTATGTAGCGCATAAACAGGCAAGTGTCGCGCGCATCGATCAATTATTCGACAATGCGTTCCCATATACGCCAACAATTGACCGTAATGGACCGTAATCACGCGATGATGATGTTGCCGCAGCGTATGCGAAATCTTTCTTTCATGATGTCCAGTTAAAAGGCCTGGAGGAATGAGGGAATCGCCAGCTGTTGAGGCCGTCGTTAGGTTAGGACGAGTCCGGAGACTCCAGAGTTAGCTCGAAGAGATTATACGGTTGAATCGTCAAGCGGTGACGTTGGGGAGGGGATGAGGGACCAGTTGGAGCAGTTGCGATGCGGAGGTTTGATTCCTCGCGTGAACCGTCCCGCGCGACGTGAATGGACCGCGCGAGGGATTGACGGCGCGTCGAAGGGTCTCGGCTGGAAATATGTGATCGTCCGAGATCTCTCTCGCCGTAGCAGTCGCCGTACGCGAACGACCCGACCCGTGGTTTCCAAGAATAGAGATACGAGACAGAGGGTGACAAGGAGAGGGGGTGAGAGAGACTGAGGAAAAGAGACGAAAGGGAGGAAAGAGAAGACTCCGTCCGCGGCGCAAAGCCGCTCCGGTCGCACGAGAAGACTCTCCCGAACCGGACGTCACGCGATTGCCGACCTGTAGAGAGACCGTGGAGTGTGCCCCGTCGTCGACCTCGCATCCCCGCGGATCCCTGTGACGTCACGCGCGTCGCGACCGTGCGCGCGATCGGATCAAGGCCGCGATTCGCGACTCGCGAGTCGATCCCCCGAACTCGAGGACTCGGGGAAACCAGCGTCCCGACATCGTTCACCTCGTGAACTGCTCTCCGTTTATCATGAAGGTGAATCTCTGTCACAAGGAGAGATAGAAAAGGAAACGACATTTAGCAATGCGTGAAAAGTACCACTCGATTTTTCCAAGCTTCACGTCAGGGCTGTAACTCCTTTACTTTTACTCTTTGGATCTCATATATTCTTGCCAAGAAATCTAATGACGCCACTGATCTGGCACTGTACAACTGTCTGGCGAGATAGCATTACAGGACTAATTATATTATATGACTCGATCGGAATTATTTTTAAGAAATATAAAAATAAAATACGCGCATTGAGAGTGAATGAATTTTAAGAGGATGCTGTGGAAGATTGCGCTAACTTGAGTCTTGCACTGCCATAATAAAGTTCAAAACGTTGACTGATTGTCAGAAAGATTGATTATGTCACGTTCTCGTAAATATAATTGCAAACGAGGAAGCGCAGAGTGACAGCAGAGACTTATTGTATCTCACAATTGAATAATATTTCTTACTTAAACCTCAACAAATCAGAATGTATGTATATAAAGAGGCATGTAAATAATATTTGCAAAAATAATAATAAATAGATGTAAAAGCCGACAGTTTCATTGAAACGATATATAAATCGTTAATCAAAGTTTTATATTAACAGGCATTATCGATAATAGACATGAGAAACAAATATATAGTGAAGACAGATGTACTGCTTCATTGTAACAATCTCATTTGTAATGCAAATATAACGTCGGCAAATCAAACGGTCATGACAATATGACTGAAGAGATTACTTACAAAATAATTAGGATAAGATGTAGTGAAATGCATACACAATACACGCATTTCAATCATGATGCAATATCTCATCTATTTTAAATGTTACATTATAAAAGCTATGAAAAAACATGCGGACTTGATGATCCAAGCAAACGAGCTACAAATAATATTGAATCACAAATTAAAATTTAATACAGAACTGTGGAAACAGTCCGCTATTATGACATTAAGAGAAGATTATCTATCTTTTTATCGCATAAAGCGGAATGTAAGCGGAATGACGACAAAAGTATCGATTAAAACGTGAGAATATGAGAGGAAATATACATAGCGACATTTTTTAGGGGTCATGCCCCCTGGGGCAAGCAGTGGAACAGAGGGCTTGGGCCCGACCTGTTCTGAAATACATAACAATCAAGATCATGCCACAGCCAAACTTACATCTCCCCCTACATTCGTTCAACAATGCTACAGACACCTCAAGGTCAGCTGCTAAAATATTACAAGTCTGTCACTTGTGGTATATGCAGAAGACTACATCTAGTTATCGAAATTTATTTTCCATCCTGCGATTTGTACACTTTTACATTAAAAATTATTCTGTAATTTACATGCTCGTATTAAAAATTATCTTGTAATATGTTGTTATATCTTATTTTTTTTCAGAGTTCTGGTGTTGGCGAAGCGAGCGTCTATCATGCATTGGTTGTAATATTTCTGGAATTCTTCGCATGGGGACTATTAACCATGCCTATTATTAGGGTACTGAATGAAACATTTCCGGATCATACGTTCCTGATGAATGGCTTGATAATAGGAATCAAAGGAATCTTATCTTTTCTTTCTGCGCCACTGATTGGTGCTCTCTCTGACGTATGGGGTCGAAAATTTTTTTTACTTATCACAGTGGCCTTCACATGCGCACCAATTCCCCTAATGAGCATTAATACATGGTGGTTTTTTGCCATGATTTCTATCAGTGGCGTATTCGCTTGCACATTCTCAGTGGTGTTTGCATACGTTGCGGATGTAACTGAAGAAAATCAAAGATCACTAGCGTATGGTTTGGTACGTGTATATTATTTTTGTATTTGCATTTTGAGGATTAAAGTTTTATTTTATAATAAAAATAATTTGACACAATCACTGGTTATCTAACTTTTATTAAATAAATTTTATTTTGCTTATCCCTCAGGTGTCAGCAACTTTTGCTGCAAGTATGGTAATAAGTCCAGCTTTGGGTGCTTATATTATGAAGACTTATGGAGAAAATCTTGCCGTAGCATTAGCAACTGCTATCGCAGTCTTGGATGTGTTTTTCATATTAGTGGCTGTACCTGAAAGTTTGCCTGAAAAAACACGTCCACCAGCACCTATATCATGGGAGCAAGCTGATCCATTTGCTGCTCTTGGAAAGGTAAAGTACATGTACATGTACATTTATCTATAAGTGGATCTTTCTCTACGTTGTCCGACCCGACGCTTCCATCCTTCGATCCTCGCAGTCCTCCGATGTTGGCATTTTTTCACTCATTGATTTATGGATTGATTTTTACCTCTCCAGTCTAGGTCTTCCTCTCTTCTTTCTCAAGCTTGTGTCTTTCATTCATTGTACATGACCATGCCATATCAGTTGTTTATTTTCGATATCCTAGGAAATAGTACCTTCTATTCCTATTTAATCTTTTACCATCTCATTCCTTGTTTCTTCTTGAAATGCGCATGATCTTCTCATCGCACCCATTCTGGTCCTCACTTTTTTCTTGTATTTGTCGGTAATTCTCCAAGTTTCTGCATCGTACAGTAACGTACTTTAAAGTACATGTACATATATATGTATATAGTATAAAAAAGAAATCTATAAAAGAAATCTATAAAAAGAAATCTATATAGTTATTTTAAATTTACTTTGCAGGTTGGAAAAGACCATACTATTTTAATGCTGTGTGTTACTGTGTTCCTGAGTTACCTCCCTGAAGCAGGACAATATAGTTGTATATTCGTTTACTTAAAATTGGCTATGGGTTTCTCTAATCTCATGGTAGCAATATTTATCGCCGTGGTGGGCATCTTGAGTGTGGGAGCGCAGATTGTATTAGGACCCTTAATGAGAACACTCGGCAGCAAACATACTATAATGCTCGGTCTGTTATTTGAAATGTTACAGCTTATGTGGTATGGATTCGGCTCACAAACATGGTAAATCACTTCTTCATTTGCATCATAACAATATTACTCTATTAATTATGCATTAAAATTTCAATAATAATTAAAATTAAATGACGATGGAAATAGCATACCAAATCTTATCAAGCGTTAATTATTTCAAGGATGATGTGGGCTGCTGGAGTACTTGCTTCTGTATCAAGCATTACATACCCCGCGATTTCCGCATTCGTATCCATGCATTCTGATGCTGATAAACAAGGATTAGTGCAAGGTATGGTAACTGGGATGCGTGGTCTCTGCAATGGACTTGGACCTGCTATGTTCGGTGTCATATTCTACCTTTTTCATGTTGATCTTAACGACGACACACCAAATCTCCCTTTGAAACCGTCGTTTATAGACGAAAACAACAGAACGGGAACTAGTACACATCTTGACATAATGCCTCAGGTACATACATTATATCTGCAGGTAAGCATAGTTTATTTTTGCTAGCCTATCTGTTCAGTAAGTTTTATACATGTAGCATTAAAGTTATTTATTGAAAAATAATATCTTTAATATTAAAAAAAAGAATCAATATGTTTAATAAATTGTAGACAAAATATATTTAGACAAAATATATTTTATTATATATGTTGATTTTTAATAAAAAAAATCAAATGTTTATTAAATTATATTTCCAGCTTGTACCAGGACCGCCGTTCGTATTTGGTGCGTTACTTGTGATCTGCGCGCTACTAGTAGCCGCATTTATTCCTGAATCAAATACAATGTCAACAGGATCGTTGCATCACCCATCCACTTCCCGGAGGCCCTCCGGTAAATACGCATATCAGAAATGTACGTTACAGGTTGTCAAATATGCTAAAATGCCAAATATGTTTATGGTGATGGGATTCATCGAAAAATTGTTTTAATTATAATCTCTATGGACTTGAATGAACAATATGAGCATAATAAGATTTATGCGAAAAAGTTTTACTTACAAAAGTCGTGAGATACATGCAGCAAGTTTTACAAATACTATGTTTTACTTATTTAATTGAACAATGTAAGGCTTAAAGTGCTTATTATTTTAGGTTTGTCCTTGGACGTTCAATATGAGGCAGACCGAGTAGGAAGTGGAAGAGGAAAAATCGGTCCGCTATCACCACTAGTCGACAATTGTAACTCCGCCGCGCTATAATGTCTATTGAAAAATGTAAGACGAGCCATATAGTACACGATGAGAATACTTTAGCCAAGCGGTAAAACTTCACCATTAATCAGAAGTGAAGAGATCGTTACTATGAAATGCACCTGATTCGATCAGCGACTGTAATAGAGTTGTCTATATTGTATTATACTATTTGTTTAAGACAGTAACTAAGCTTGATTTTAGGACTTATCGATGGAACTTAATGTTTAGGTTGTGACAAACAATTTGCACAAGCAGTGCTTGTGCGATAATACCGTGGGTTGATCTCAGAGTCAAAAGTATAATACTACAAGCGTGTTATGTTGCAAAAAACGTAACAAGATCTTCCTTTTCAAGATTCTTGCGCCGACTATTCAATCAGATGTAACAATTTTATGCGAAGTAAAATCAATGACTCTTTATGCAGCTCGCCAACGGCACAAAATGATACATCAATGAAAACTGAAAACCTGTATTTTACTAGAGTTATCTTATGAATATTTGATCCTTTACTTTGATGTCGTATCCTTTTCTTTTGTTACTAATTTATATTATCACATTTTATATCAAGTGCTAATGTAAATTATGCAACATATTTTTGCATCTCCGTACATTCGTAGCACTAGAAATAGCTTTTACACATTCCTTGTAAGCATAATTTTTGTATACAAAAGCAGATTTTTAATTGACAATTGAAAAGGATGCAAATTCTTTAAATCGTATTTTCTTTTTGTACAGGTATGATATAGTAATTATTACTTATCATTCTTGAATGTCATAATTTATCTAATATTTATAGATCATGTGACTTGTTTCTTTGTGCACAAACTATTTATTTTAATTCATAGAAATTATAAATATAACGAGAAAGGCCTCAATGCTAGGAACAAGTTATACAAAGTGATAGTTTGTCATTTAAAGACAATGATAGACATTAACACTATGAGTAAAATGAAATATTAAATTATTAATTGAGAATCAATAGTTCTCTTAAATTATGTGTGTTATAATCGGAATCACATTGATGTTAAAATGAGAAAAAAAAGTTTTATAATAGAATAGAATCTTGTATATATATTTTGCTTCTATTTTACAAAAATATCAAAACTTAGGAGAATGTTTTAATACAGTAGTATTCATTTATATACATATAAAATTTTGATTGTTTTTTTGATGCGATTTATCTTTAATTTGTGTTATTATTAGTATGATTATGTAAAATACCAATATTTTTGTGTTTACACAAACAATACAACCATTTTAAACTAACTTGTAGGAAACGAGTTTTTTTTTTTTTTTTATTTAGTTATTGTATTGAATTGGATCTTAAAGTCATTAGGTCATTGCTCTTAAATTCGATTAATCTCGATAAAAGTCAAAGAGATTGATTAATGACAAATGCAAAATAGTCGAAAAATAATAACAATAATGTGCAACGCGCCCTTACCACAAATTAATTTCATAAATTTTGATATTTGCACACGTTTGTTGATTATCTTTCGGGAAAAAATTCGAAGCTACATCAATTATTTGATGGATATTTATTGGATGATATTAATACTGAATCGTTTTATAAATAAAAATAATAAATATGTATTTTATACATATTTAATATTAACTCCTTTTTTACATAAGGCTGTTTAAAACAAAACAAGGTATTAAAGGTTTCAGTCGATATGGCTTATAATCTTTGTCGAATATATTGAAATTACGTGCGTTTTCTAGAACATAGCTGTATTACAGTAAAGTATTACAGAACGAAGTAGAAATCGTGAGCAGGTGTATACAGTGCAATTACGGTTCTATAGTTTCTGTTTGTATTTCCTTAGAGTTACTTACGAACTCGCTCTCGTACACTGAAGCAAATATATGCAATTGTATTATAAATATACAAAACAAGCAGGAATATTATAATATTAAGAATAAAACATAGAATAAGTCTTGACTCGATCACGAGTTAAGTAATGTATATGTATAATGTACGATGAATGCATTAATAAAAAGTAATTATTTTTAAGATAAAAGTATCACTTGTGCAAATTTCACATTTATGCGATATAAAATATTAAACTATATATATATATATATATATAGATATATACTCAGTTGAAATATTATATTTTTTTTTATAAAACTAAAAAATTTGAGATGTTCCATATTCAAATAATGAGTCAATCGTGAATTTGAATATTGACAAATAATTAAATGAAAAAATTTTTATTAAAATCGCATTATTTTATATACAACAATAAGTAATTATTTAAATATTTCATATTTGTATTTAAAATGTGACGAACACCTTCTATAATAAATTGGCATACCGTTTTATAATCAGATTAATTTTTTTTTCTGTCTTCATAACATCTTTTTTTTTCTATTTTCATAACATCTTTAATATCTTTATAATTATTGTACTTATTTCGTTGCAATTATTCCATAACATCTAGGAGAGAGTGTTGGATCAAACAAACGTATTACAGCAACTTTGGAACACTTGATATTATTTTGTAAAAATATTATTCTATCCAACATGATTGCTGCTTCCACTACCGAGCTCATATATATTCTCAACATTTGAAACAGACTCAATCTTGATTTGAAATGTACGTGATTCTGATATATTTCTTGCAATACATATGCGGGTGGTATCTAAAATCATATATTTTATAAAATTTCTGTATGACATATCAAAACAAATGGAAAACTAACACGTACCTGATTCTTATCCACTCCGATTTTGGATAGCGCGCACTTTGCGTAGTCTACGAAATTATTCAGTGGTCCACCACGTCCTACTTTAGCATTGTAATATCCTATTAACAATATTATATAAATATTAATCAATATATTGATACAGAATATCAAGATTTTCGGTTATTGAAGGAAAACTTGTGCCTAATTTATACATTATATATATATATATATATACATTTGCTTTTTACTTTAATGTGATTACTATTCAGTCTTGAAACATAATTTTATGGTAAAGCCAAAATGAAAATATCAGGGATATAATATCGCGTTATTAAATTTGAGACATAAGAACAATGATCGAAAATATCAATATTTAATTACATTTATGTTTCACTATATCTATACTGACCCAATGAATGTAGAATAATTTGCAGCACAGCTCTATAAAATAACGAAGGAGAAAGATGCTTATTATATCTACTTCTTTCGATAGACTGTTGAGCTAACATTCTGGCATTTTTACTGAAATTCCAACATCCACTCAATGTTTCATTCGCTAAATGATAACAGCATGGAACAACAAGAAGTAAATTAATATCTTTCGCATGTAGAAAAGCTTTAATTACAGAATGCACAAGCATTCCACAAGTGTGCAATCCTGTCAAAATAAGATTTCTGTTTACATTCCAATCAGGGTAACACGTATTCACTACTTTGTTGTAATTAGTCGTGTCGTCTAACTCTTGAACTATATATCGAATCTGAAAAGAACAATTTTTTATAACGTTGTGATAAATAATAATATAAAGTTCAATTTTTTTTATAAACCTTCGTTAGCGTTCGTTTCCTTTTTTGAATCTTTTCCTGACGATTTATTGCACCCTTGTAACAAACTTGCGACGAATCAATTGCTAATACAGGGATGTTAAAATGTTCTGATAAATATGTCGACAAATACGCCTTTCCAGCTCCGGCATCTATTACTAAACTGTGAGTGGAAAGTGCTATCTCGGCAATAATTTTTCCAAGCATTTCTATTTCATGTGACTTCTTGGTATTCATGAGCTCAGACTTTGGATAAACAAATTTGTTTTCAATCAAACGTTCCGTAGAAGACTGCGGTAATAGTTCTGGTAAATCATTCACGCATATAACAGCTGGACATGACTCTAAAGAAAGCGATTTTGTTAATTGTATGAAATTACTCAATTCTGAATCTATATTATTTTCTGCCCAGATGTCATCGTTCATATCAATATTTTCAAGTTCTGATCTTAATTTTTCTGGTAAGCACTTGTCCCATAATCCCTCGGTAATAAAATCAACTAAATGACAATCTATCAATTCTTGATAGATATTAATAAAATCCAATGCTTTCTCAAAGTGCTGATTATATTCTGTCATCATTGTTGTATTAAAATTCGAGTTTATCTGTTTCTGGATATAGCGGACTAATTTTTGCTAGCGAACAAAATTTGGCATATTTAAACTTAATATCTTCCACAGCCTGCAGAATGTTCAGATTGTCATCCTGGTGATTGGGAAGAGTGCTGCGAATATCTTCCAAGAGCTTCTTGGCTATTGTCATCGCTTTCTCGCATTTAGCGATATCATTATTTTGTAAATAGTGTTCCAATACTCCGCTATAATATCCTAATCGTGCAGCAATTATGCTGGCTCTGTGATATCCGAGATGGTATCCCTTTAGCAGCTGTTCCCTGCCACTCTCATAGCCTTTCTCGTAGCCTGATTTTTGTGCGATTTCTTCCGCGAACAATAAATCTTCAAAGACTTCATTTACATCCAGATCTTTTTTTTCCTGGGACATAATTATATTAACTAAAAAAAGACAATCATAAATTATACGCCATTATATCTCATCACACAAGGAAATATCTTTATTAATCCATTCTACTTATTCTACTTAATTTAACAAATTATAACACTGTACTTATTCCATTTACTTTTTAACTAATTGTTATAACACACAAAAGAAAACTATTGTAAGAAAAAAGAAGCTTTCTGATCAAATTACTGTGTATAAAAAGGATATTAATAAATAACAAAGTAAATCGTGGTGCTTATTAAGTAAATCAATGTCTATAGAACTGCGGATATGGATGTATATATATATATGTATGTAAAACTATAATGCAGTTTATGCAGTGATACACGGGCGTGTCGACAATGAATAAGTAATTATATGTATGTATCGTGTATAAAAAGAAAACGTGAATCTTCTCAATCTCAGCGAACGCAATATGACATAAATTCAAACTTTATTCATGATAAAACTAACAAAAGCTTACACGAGCACAGTATTATATGCGGCAGAGTTTCTAGGTTATATGCATTACACAAACATATGTGATATTGTTGTGTTACGTCTACATGACAGGTACAGAACGTAAATATAGATGTGCTGTGAAAGTGTGTTTCACCTGATTATCTCGTTTAATTTTAATTAAATTCTCTTCTATCTATTTCTACTTCGACGAGACTAGAAGGATGACGGATGAGCGAAATTTTCGTTCGCAATATTATGAAAAGGTGACGCTCCAAAATCCACTTGTTCTTTAAATCGAAGCAACAATTTATATGCCACTGTAGAAGAGTTTTCTATCAGATTGTCATATGATTGAAATATATCATTGCTTTTAAATGGCAGGTTGGTTTTCGCAGTGTCGAAGAAAAGAAATCTCTGGAGATATTGTTAAAGGAGCGTCCGCTTGACAAGACAAAGCTAAAGCAGTTTTGTTTAAGATTCACTGTACCTGCTATGTATAGAAATTTCTTATGGAAGGTCTTACTCGATGTTATACCAGTTTATTCGGAGAGTCAGGGATTTATAATGGCTCAGCGCAAGGCGGAATTTCAGGATTTGCAGAGAGCACTGAGAGTCGCAAAAATTATAGACGACTTTACGAAACCTCATCTAATATTTTTAGCAATGTGGTTGTTACGCAAAAGAAGAGCAAAAGTTGATATGGCTGCTCAATTGGAATCGCCGTTATACAGGTTCACATTACAGTATTCAATATTAAGTATTTCAAACTTTTAAATTGAACATTTTCATTTTATAAATTCTAATTGAAATCTATTTTTGTCTAATTTGTTTCTTAAAAATTTTCTGTCTTGATTTGGAAGGATGCCTCGGTTGCATAACTTCATAGACGTTTGTACTTATTTTGTATGAGCTCAAAAAATATAATAGACTTTTATCTCTATTCCAGAGCTATGAGCAAAATGGCCGAGACACTGTGGTATGTGATTGATATTGAATCAGAAGAAGAGAAACTAGTAGATATGTATTGGATATTGTCCGGACTTTTTGTACAAGTTGAGAAGCTACAGAAAGAAGTAGGAAAATTGCAAGATTGTACATATGCATTATTGGAGAAAGAAGACGTAGAATTATATAAGCATCTTGTTAAAATTGATGCACTTTATAATCTTCCATATGATATTTGGTTTTATTCGTGTTTTGCTGGCATAATATGCAATGGATCTATTGCTAAGTATGTACGTTTAGATTATATAAAAATTGAAATTGCATTGTAATTTTATTAATATTTATTAATACTTTTTACTGCTAAGAACATATCTTTTTAGAATTAATAGAATACTTAATTATTTGTTATAGGATATGGGATAAAATAACGGTTGGTGCATATCGAATTTTAATATTCGTTGCCGTCGTTACGTTAACTACTTTGAGGCGACTATTATTGAGATGCGAAAGCATAGATCATGTATTAGATACTATCAATAATGTAAGACTACTAATTAAATTATAATGCAATAATGTGATGGGCATATCTTTCAGATTTTTACATTTTGTTCTAGATAACAGAAGAAGCATCAGAAGTGATAGTTAATAAAGCAATTGAATCAATACAACAAAGTGGAACAACTCAACAAGTTGACATGTATTTCACAAAGCACAATTAATGTTTTATACATAAAAACATTAGATATTGTGTGATGAAGTTATTATCGATAAAATGAAATTTGTTCCTAATTTTCTCAAACTTGCCTTACATTTAAATGCTATATAAAACAGAAGCTGATTTTTATCATCACATGTATATTTCATAATTTTAATATTTGGATATTATCTCTATGAAATTGGTTCTGAAATTGTAATAAATTAAGTTTTCAATTTTAAAAAATGTATCTTTTTTGTTTGTAGTTTAAATTCTTGAAAAATATAATATTTGGAAATGTTCTAAACAAATGATAACTCGATTTTTAAATAAAAAATCATTAATAGTGTGATAGATGAAATATATTGTAAATTATAAAAATTATCCATCTTTTCTGCCTACGTATGTTCATCAAGTTTTTTTATCGGATCGTTTAATTTTTCAGATATGAGACTGTTATCAGTAATACGTGCCAGCTGAGACAGTGGAAAATTATGTATGTGTAGCGAGAGGCATGTTGACATATCCTTCGACTCGTTCGATTGAGATAAATAAAACTTGAACTAGGCACAGAATTTAATTGTTTGTCAGTCTGACTGACTAGTCGTCGAGATAAGTTCGCTTGTGATTGATTTGATCAGTGACTGCTGAGAATCTACTGACTCAATTACAATCTCTGTAAGAATATAGTAGAATTAATTTTTTTAAGCCTTTGCTATTATTATTTTGACGATATAAATATTAATCAGACATTTAAAAAAAAAATGATTTAATTAAAGTTTTATGAAAAAATAGATAAATAAATAGTTTGATATATTAAAATTTAAAAGATATTGTAAAATGACGTGTAATATTTACATAATGTATATAATAATTACATAGTGTACGTAAATTAATTTTAATTCTTCATTGTCACATCTTTGCAAAGTTCCATGGTCACTCATACTGAATCATCAAATTAGTCAATTGATGCAAATTGATGTTGCCATTCTAAAACTATCCATCATATGAATAAAAAATATAGAATATACTTTGAACATTATTATTGAATGTTTTAATAATAATAACATTTCGAAACAAATAATAATACATTACACAAAAAAAATCTTGAAGATGTACACGTAAAAAAAGTGTAATATAAAAAATTATAACGTCATTTTGTAATCTTTTTAGTTAAAATTTTAGAGTATTCCTAAAATTTAGCGTCTCTCAAATAAAAATCTTTACTAAAAATATGTGCGCATTTCCGAAACATTTTTTTCCGATAAATGAAAAAAATATTATTTTTTCTTCAAATAACTACTATACATATACTGACACGTTTTTTAATATTAATCAATAGAAAAAGAAATGATTACTGATAACTATATACAATTTTGTACGCGAATATCAAATAAATAACGAAATTAATAATTATATAAATAATAAAAACGAATAAGACAGCTGTAGCACAAACTTTCACTTCATTATAATTGACAGAATAACAGCTGTTGCAAAGAGGTTGTATATATTCAATTTAAAGTGGACTACTTAGCTCACAGTCCAAAAAGTTCTAATATTAACCTTCATTTACTGTATTGAGATATGACATACTTAGAACCGTATGAAAACCGTGTAGCATTTGTAGAAACCGGGAAGTGAGGGGACTAGATATGGGAGGGGAAAAAAGTTGGTGTTCAACATATCCTTTCCCCTACCTAACGTCATCAGTTTACATAAAGAAGCGATACTGATCGTGTTTTTTCAAAAAATCGTGCAATTTAAGATTCAGAACTTGTCGAGATAAATATATTTATACGGGAATCTATTGACATATTTTTTTATTGAAATATATATCTTCAACTATTCATTCTTTTATTTTTATCTCTATTTTAGATATGATTATGAGTAATTTTTTAAAATAAAAGTGTCTTTTGTGGTTTTTTGAAAAATTCTCTTTCGTTTGTTGTTAAATTTTTTTTTGCAATTTACAATTTTCGATAACTCTACTTATACGGGGCTCTTCTTTAGATCTTCCTCCAAAATAAAGAAAAAATTTTACACAATTACTTTAATCAGTGTATTTTATTGAAAATTAAAGGCACTTGAACATCAACTGTATCTCTGCGTGGTAACGACGGAAGTGAAAATACGTGTAGTAAGTGAGAGTTTAACAAGGAAGTAATTTACGCGATGAAATCATTAATGAGAGTGGTACTGCAAAATATCAAAAGATCATCAAAAACGTTATTATTGCCTCAGTCTCAGGTAATATAATTAATTAACTTTGTGATTTTACCATAATTTTATCATAATTGTATACATAAATTAGATTGTTATATTAAATTATATGTTTTTAAAACAATCTGTATTCAATTTATTTGTATTTAATTACTTTCTTATTATTATTCTTATTATTGAAATACTTGAAAAGGAATACTTAAAAATAATTTAAATAGTGTCAGAATTAACTTAAATGTTTCTTCTTTTTTAGCACATTCAATGCCACAGAACACTTACATCTCAACAAGTATTTGATCGTGAATCTAAATATGGTGCTCACAATTATCATCCACTTCCCGTGGCTCTGTGCAAAGGTCAGGGTGTCTTTATGTGGGACATCGAGGGGAAACGATACTTTGATTTTCTAAGCGCTTATTCAGCAGTTAATCAAGGTCATTGTCATCCCAGAATCTACAAAGCGATGATTGACCAGGCGAAGACTTTAACTCTGACATCCAGAGCTTTTTATTCAGATCTTTTAGGTGAATTCGAAGAATATATTACGAAACTTTTCAGGTACAAAGTATGATTTCGATTCCTAAACAAATATCGATAAGATAAACAATGACGTAATGAGACCTAAAATCTAAAGTATATAAGAGACAAGTGAAAGTGAAAGATAAGTTTATATATACGGTGTGTTATTTCGAAAATCTAAATAATATAAATTATTTTGGAGTCTTGATATTAAAATTAATAATAAAACATTGAGAGTACGGCGCGATTTTATTATTTTACATTAATTATTTTAATTTATCAAATTATAGTTTCTTCGGATGTTTTGATCATATTTCAGATCTACATATCTCAGCGAGATATAGATAATAAAGAAGCTCGGCTTAAACAAAGATCTCTGGTCAAGTATTCTACATCACTTCGCAGCTTAAATTCGTTAAATTGTGAAATTGGTTAAATTAATGGCCTTCGATTACCATAAGCGTTTAAGACCAGCTTAAATTCCAATATAATTAATAAAATCCGCAGTCATGTATGAAAATCGAAAATTGAAAAAAATCAGAAATATAAAATTGGAACAAATCGCACAAACGTCAGAGAAACAATTGTTTCAATGACAATTGAAGGCTAGATCAATTTAACCAATTTCGCAATTTAATGAATTCATTGCTGCGAAGTTATATATAGAATACCAGGCATCACCATTTAAGCATAAGACGTGCTTCTTTATTATTTACATTTCTATCGCTTTTGATCTAAAATGTGGTCAAAATGTCCGAAAAAATTGTAACGTTTTTCATTAAATTAATATAATTAAAATAATATAAAATAATTGTATCAAGTATCGCGCTGTACTCTCTCTTGTAAGAGGCCTAAATATTATATTATTAATTAAAAAAAATCTAGTTAATTTTCAACATACAATTAATATTCAACATACCAGAAAATTGGATCTTAAAAGCAGAAATAAAAAAAAATAAATAATAAATAATATAATAATAAATAATGATAATAATTAATAATATAATAAATATAATATATAATATGATAATAATAATAATAATAATAATAATATTAGGTGTAGTAAAAAGAAATCCATTATTTTTGCATGAAATTGAATGGAAAAATAATGGATTTCTTTTTACTACATCTAATATAATATAATTAATAATGATAACATTAAATAATGACTTATTTAATGTTTTGTTCATAATTTGTATCATAATTGATGAATCAGATATATCTTTAAACAAAAAAACAATTTCATAATGCTTTTTATACTTAGATTTATACTTAGATATATCGAATTCATTCACATTAAAAAAATTCATTCCTTCAGCTATGACAAATGGTTGCCGATGAACACGGGCGTGGAAAGTGGCGAAACGGCATGCAAATTGGCACGCAAATGGGGATACTCATGCAAGGGTATACCGCAGAATCAGGCCAAGATAGTGTTTGCGGAAGGCAATTTCTGGGGAAGAACTATGAGCGCTATTTCCTCGAGTACTGATCCTAGCAGCTACAACGATTTTGGACCATTTATGCCAGGTTTTGAGATCATACCTTACGACGATTTACCGGCACTTGAACGAGCTCTCGTCGATCCAAACGTCTGCGCTTTCATGGTGGAACCTATCCAAGGTGAAGCTGGTGTTGTGGTTCCTAAGGTAAGCTTTTACGTGTGAAAATTTAAAAAGAAATAAGCCACCTTCGAATCTTATCCTTAAAATTGTCGTTGTATTTTGAAAAGAATGGATATTTGAGAGGAATTCGAGAACTTTGCACAAAAAACAATGTCCTATGGATTGCGGATGAAGTGCAAACCGGCTTGGCGAGAACGGGAAAGCGGATTGCAGTAGATCATGAAAACGTGAAGCCGGATATCCTGATGCTCGGTAAAGCACTGTCCGGAGGATTTTATCCTGTTTCCGGTATACTAGCGAATGATCCCATTATGCTCACAATCAAACCTGGAGAGCACGGGTCTACTTATGGTGGTAATCCTTTGGGATGCAAGATTGCTCTCGAAGCACTTCGTGTTCTAGAAGAAGAGAAACTTGCCGAAAATGCAGAGAAGGTCGGTCACTTATTCAGAGACGAGCTTAACAAGCTGCCGAAGGAGATAATTACTTTAGTGAGAGGAAAGGGCCTCTTGAACGCTATCGTCATCAATGAAAAGATTGATGCATGGGATATTTGCGTGAAGCTGAAGAAAAATGGACTCTTAGCGAAACCTACGCACGGACACATCATTCGTTTAGCACCACCGTTAGTTATCACGGAGGAACAAATACGCGAGTGCATAGATATCATTTCTAAGACTATTCTCACGTATACGTAACGAATCCTTTAATATTTAAAATAGCATGCTATTACATTATATCTTTCTAATAAAAATGATAATTAAATAATAAAATATTTGTTGATACCCTATACTTATATCATTTTCTTAATTTATTTAATATATGTATTCTACATAATTTTAAGGTCAATGTCTATTATGACTTTTATCTCGACAATTCACAATGCAACAAAGATAATTTACATATCAAAACAATTATCCATATCATAACAGTTCATCATTCCTTGATGAAAAAATTTCGTTGAAATTAGTCCACATTTTGAAACATTTCAGCGAAATTGCTAAAAATTTACTGAAATTTCATTGAAAGTGAATTTTTCAGCAAAAAATCGCTGAACTGAAATTTTTCTGAAAATGAATTTTTCAGCAAAAAATCCCTGAAATTTTTCTGAAATGCTGAAATTTCGCTGAAGTTTTCTAAAACGTGGACTAATTTCAGCGAAATTTTTCCATTAGGGTCAACAGGTCAATTTTATCAAGTGACATACTGCAAGAAATTGAATCGGTCATAAGTGCATTGACGTATAAAATATGGATATTTTTTGCAAAATAGTAGAACGCTGTTCTAAATAAATACAATTATTATCGCTTACGATTCTATTCTGATAAACAAAATCTGAACCGCTTTATGTAGTCGTATTATTATCTCACAAAAAAATATGTATTTAACGTAGTAAAGTGAGTTATTTCCTTTTAGGTTATTAATAGTTTTGTACGATAATATTCTCTACACAAATAATGTATTCCTAATACAACGACGCGAGAGATAATATGTATTGAAAAACATATAAGCATGGTTTGCAAATAATAAGTAATTAATTAATAATTCATTAATCCTTAATGATAATTCGTAATTACGTTTTATTTCGATTAATTGATTATATCGCAAAATTATTCAGATTAAATCTTAATAGATCTCGTCTCAATAGATTTCAACTTGTTTAAAGTCTTATTAAAGTAAAATTATTCTATCATTGTCAAATTTTCTTAATAAAATTTTAAAAAGTATCTAAAAATTACATTAAAAAATTTTAATTCAAATCAAATGCAACACAATCATTATTTTTTGCTTCTTTTCGAAATTCTGTTAATATAAAAATTAAATTCAATCTTGCATGTGCATGTGTATTGTTTATCGTGGTTCGTTTACTTAGACATGCTGGCGCCTTTGTATTTTTTATCAGATATGATTCCGTCTGTAAGGGTATTTATTATAAATCCCTCTGTTGCAATGTTTGTAATCAAGCACGATTTTAGTAAATAAGTAATCATATCCGCCGTATCTTTTGTCATATCTTCTTTCATCTTGATATAAAAGCAAGACTGCTGGAATCAGATGCCTATTTTCCGACGTCTTATAGTCTTGCTCGTATTAAAAAGAAAAAGAAAAGGTTCGTAAATGCTTATGCGACAAAATATTTCAGCAATATCACAGCAGTATTGCAACATTTTAATTACATTTCAGAGAGGGAAAAATATGGCTATGCAATCTGTGAGACAGAGATTTTTTAGCATCGTAAGGAAATCAGACAAGAGAAGATTTTTGAGTTCCCAGCAAGTGATCGATCGCGACAACAAATACGGCGGTATACACTTCAAACCATTACCAGTTGTTCTTTCTCGCGGAGAAGGAGTCTACCTGTGGGATATCGATGGAAAACGCTACATTGATTTCCTGGCAGGATTTTCGACTGTCAACCAGGGTCATTGTCATCCACGTCTGGTGAAAGTAATGAGAGAGCAGGCTGGAAAGCTGTCGCATACGTCAAGAGCCTTCTACTCAGAACCTCAGGGTGAATTGGGAGAATATTTAACAAAACTCCTTGGATGGGATCGATTTTTACCTATGAACACAGGTATGGAAAAAGAAAATCGCTTTAAAAAAAAAGAAAATATTTCAAAAACAATTAATTTTGATATCTTAATAATTACTGGAAAAAGATTTTGATATTGCTTGCGATAAGCACAAGTTTTCTTTATTGTATAAAATAGAAGAGCATTCATTATTTTCTTATTGTAGGTGTTGAAGGAGGTGACACGGCCATAAAATTAGCCAGACGTTGGGGATACAGAATCAAAAAAGTGCCGAATGGCAAGGCTACTATTATATTCGCCAACGGAAATTTTTGGGGACGTTCATTGGCGGCCTTATCGGCTTCAACAGATCCAAATTGTTACACGGATTTTGGTCCTTATGTACCTCTTTTTGAGAAAGTGCCATATAACGATCCGGTTGTTCTGGAACAAAAGTTTCAAGAGAATCCCAATATCTGCGCGTTCATGATGGAACCCATTCAAGGAGAAGCTGGCGTCATTGTACCGTCTGTGAGTTAATACGAAAATACATAGCATCGTAAATATTATGCGAGCATTAAACAAACAGCGCTTTTTTTTACTTTAGAATTTAAATTGCGCAAAACATTCTTCCTTCCTGAAGATATCAACAGGAAATGATGATATCATTATCTTTTTACATCAATGTATATTTTTTTTATTTTCTGTTTAGGATGGTTATCTGAAACGTGTAAGAGAACTGTGCACAAAATATAATGTTCTCTGGATTGCCGATGAAGTGCAAACTGGTCTTTGCAGAACTGGTACACGTTTGGCAATTGATCACGAAGGTTATAGACCGGATATTCTTATTTTGGGGAAAGCGCTCTCCGGCGGAATGTATCCAGTTTCCGGTGTCCTGGCGGATGATCAGGTATTCGAAAAAATTTCATTGCAATTATTAAAATAATTCAATATCAATTATATTTAATTTAATATACGCGACTTTATAAAATATAAAATATTTTAACAACTGTTATCATTTGTAAAAATTTCTTACGTTAAATTGTTGAAGTTTCGTAGACGATAACGAGATATCTGCCGTTGCGTATAGCTCGAAATAAATCGATATTAATCATCTATTTGACATGATAAAAATTTTAACTCAGACTAATCGTCTCTTTCTAGATAATGCTCTGTCTGGAAACAGGTTCCCATGGAAGCACTTTTGGTGGGAGTCCGCTTGGAAACAGAGTCGCTTTGGAGGCAGTTAAAATTCTGGAGGAGGAGAATCTTGCGGAGAACGCGAAGAGACTCGGAAATATTCTGAAGAAAGAATTGGATAAACTGCCGAAAAACATCGTGACAGAATTTCGTGGACGCGGTCTTCTGGCCGGTCTAGTGATAAACAAAGGTATCAAAAGGAAAGAATTATTCATATCGTTGATAATTGGTTGCAAAATAAAAACGTTGCAAAATAAAAACTCATACTACGTGATATGAGGATAAAATACTCGTTGATACATGTAAAATTAAAATTATATTTCGCAAACTTTATCCCACCCATTTACTCATAATATAATTGTGCGCGACTGATAATAAAGAGATAAAAGAACTGTATATCGAAAAACATTTAACATTTCTTTAAACATTTCTAAAAACATTTTTTAAACTATTTCGTTATTTAAGACAATATTGACGTTTATTATTATGTATTCGGCATGATCTTTACTTACAGAATTCGCAGAGGGTTGGGACATCTGTCTAAAGCTGAGGGACGCTGGGTTGTTGTCGAGACCCGCACATGGTCAAATCATCAGAATATCGCCCCCATTAACAATCACGGAAGAGCAATTACGAGAAGGAATAAACATTCTTACTACGGTTCTCAAAAATTACAAATGAAGAATTTAAAATTTTATACACATCAAGATTGTATGATAAATATTAATAATTTTTACGATAAAATGAATTATCTGTTATCGTATTACTCGAATTATTCCAAAAAAAGTGTTTAAGATCTCAGTAAATTTTTTTTTAGAATTCTCTTTTAGATTTCTTGAGAAAGCATGAAGATTGTAAGAGAATAAAAGTAACAGCTAATTATTAATCACGTGCAAAAAAGTTCTTATAATTATAAAATATGTATTCACAATAGTTATTCACATATCTACATGTACATAAATTACAATTTATTATAATATAAATTATATATGCGATTCATTATGTTTCTTTAAGTGTCTCGTTAGACTAAAAGATTGCGAAAACATTTGGTTACACTGATTGCACTTATAAGTCTTTGTACCGGTGTGTAAATTTAAATGCCGTTTCAAATGATTGGCCAGCTTGAATCTCTTACCACATAATCGGCATTGATGTTGCCTCAATGTACCGTGGGAGGCTTCGTGACTTTTAAGGTGACTCGATTGCGCAAATCTCTTGCCGCACAATTTACACGCGAAAGGCTTCACTTTAGTGTGAATTCGCAAATGCTCGACTAAATTACCTTTCTGTACGAAGCGCTTATCGCAATACTCACATTTATGTACTCTTGATGTTTTGTGTGTTCGCAAGTGCATTTTCAGATTATAATTATGATTAAATTTTTTATCACAAATTTCGCATTGCACCAAACCTTTTCCGGTATGGAGTCTTTCGTGAGCTTTCAAATTTTTTAAAAGCCGAAAACGTTTGTTACAAGTCGTACATTCATAATCCTTGCTCTGCGATGTATTATTACTTTTATTATGGACCTTTATATGTTCCTCCAAATATGATGGATATGAAAATATTTTATCGCACACTTTACATTGATGTACATTGATTTTGGTGTGTAATCTCATATGTGCACTGAGTTTGCTTTTCGATGCGTATCCTTTGCCGCAACTTAAACATTTAAATGGTTGCTGACCAGAATGAGATAGCTGATGAGCAAATAATTTAGATTTTTGTGAAAATTGTCTCGAGCATATTTCACACTGATGCTTCTTAGCATCTTCTGTAGTTTTTATGTCGAGAGATTCTTTATAATTATCATCACTCTGACATCCGTGATATTCAATCGCGAGTTGCCTGTCTTTTCCAGACGATTTTATAAATCTCAAGTTTTCGGCAATCGACACATCGTTTTCAGAATGTATCGTTACATTTTGCATACGTTCCGAACTGCTTTCCTGGACTCCATCAAGATCTATATTTTCCGGAAAGTTTATATTCTGTATTCCATCGGTATCATCCACGGTGGATCGCTGATATGACAAGTTTTGAATAGGATTATCCACCGAATGAATTGATCTTTCGTAACTTAAATTTTGTGGGATATGATTAGAATTCTCACAAATTTCTATGTTTTCATTGTCGCATGACATATCGACACTCTCTGTACTGTGCGTTATATTATGACTTATTAACTGTCTTCTATTAGTAAAAGTGTGATTGCACAAGGAACAATGTAAGGCACAAGCAGCTCGACTTGAACTTTCTTCGTTCAATGACATAGTATGCATCATATTTGGTCTAACTAATGGAGATAATTGCGTACTTGGAATGTTATCGTTTGCAAAATTTGAACTAACATGAGTAAAATTAAGATATGGATTCTGAGACTCCACTATGTGCATATGTTGCATAGGTATATTGTCCTGAATAAATGGCAAATGGAGTCGGTTATGGGCACATAGCTCCTGATAATTCATAAATACTGCACCACATTCCACACATTTTATTGTCTTGTGAGAATTTTGTACGGGCATGAATCCTTGATTCTGTTGATTTTGATAGAGCTTACAGCCGGAAACAGTAGTGTATGACGTCAATCGGGATACCTATTTTTTAACATATTCTTAATATATCTGGCCAGTAAGCAAACTGTCCACAGAACAAATTGGCAACAAATTCGATGAGAAAAATGCAACAGCTCAGTACAATCTGTGTCTGCAATAAGTGAGTTTACATTCTGTCAATATAATTTGACAATACATTTGCTACAGAAATTGAGCAGAATCTATCGAATATACTCGATTTCAGTTGCTAATCTGTTAAACTATGTACAAATCTGCTCGGTTTTTGCCAACAATTTGTTATCAAATCACATAAATAAGTACTATTATATTTTTTTGATATTTTATCATTAATAGGAAGATTAGTTGAGTATCTTGAATCAAAAATAAAAATTACAAAAATGAACAAATTTAGTAAAATATTTATAATTTCATTGATCAACATCTCACATTCACAATCGACTTCCAGATCATCTTATATAACTGATTCTACATCAAATTTTTAACTTTCTTACTAACAAAATTTATTAATAGATGCTTTGTAAAAAAATTCTGTTCAAGCAAACTTGGCTGATTGGATATATATATATATATATATATATATGTTACGATGAAAATAAAATTCTTTTACCTTCAATGCTGCTTGCCTCAAAGCCCTGTCAGCAGCGCGACATTGCTCTCGATACAAAAGAGCTGATTCCGCTCTGGTGACACAACGGTCGCACATCTTTTCAGGCAAGCCGTCTCCTTGCCAGACCTAGAAATATTCATACAAAATACAAGCTTAATCTTTGAGGAACTTTCATTAAATTCGAGATAAAACAAATGTGCTGCTTACTTCCAAACAAGAGAGAGATCGTAATTTAGCGGCGAGTGAGGAACCAGCTGGTCCCACAAACAAGCATACCATTTTATCGCCGTCTTCCCGCAAGCATGTGCGGCACAATTTGCTAATGTTCTCACTGTCGATCTCTTTCGTGACTATAAACATTTCTCTGCTGTTTGATAAACCGAAAAATGTTTTTGTTCAATTCTGATTTTTTTTACAGAGGTATCTTTAATTTATTGTTCTAATTCTTCTGATGCATAATTATCTCTTATCATTTATATCTGATCTCATTTCTTTTGGCTTTTTCATCAATCATATCTTCTTATTGTTGTTTAGAATTCTTACGTTTTTATTTTCGTCGTCGTCCATGCGGTTGTCAAATTTCATTTCATCTACGCCACACAAGAGATCGCCACCGTATCTCAAAACGTCACCGTTGTGTTCCAAAATTAATAAGACTTTAGGTCTATTCGTGTTATTTGAAATCTCCAAAAATTTTTGCATTTAAAGAGAAAAATAAATATTTTCGTGCATTGAAGAGAGAGAAAGCGGAGATTCTGATATTCTGAGTGCAAAAAGTGCAAGCAACGTAAACAGACTTACTGAGAAAGAAAGACGAAGAGTGCAGAAAAGTGCAAATAGTTCAATTACAAAGTACGGTGCGAGTGGCGCGACTATATCTTTGCACGTATACAAACATTATAACAAAATATTTTAAACAATTATGTATTTGTATAGATTTAACATTCTTTATAGCATAAATACCATATAGTATAAATAAATACCACGGATGAAACAAGCTAATTGAAGTCATATGTACGTAATGAGTAAATTAAAAGAAATTCAAATCATTACAGTCATTAGTTCATCATTCTACAAAAATGTATCTTTACTTTCACAAGTCATATCGCCATCAGTCGAGTTTCGACAACACTTTAGAAAGGTAAAAACATTTCTTAAAAATATAAGTCTTTATTATATTAATTTCAACACTAAATTATAAATTATATATTTATATATACATATTAAATACAAATATTTTTTTAAGGATATGTTTAACAAACCTAATACAGTGGGTTTCCTGCACGTATCGCATTATTTATCATCTATATATGATACAAAGCTGTTTAAACAAATGGTCAAATGGCCGATTTCATGCAAAAAAGACGAAGCAACATATCGTGTTGAAATGAAAAACTTCTTATGCCTCGTATCACGAGACAATCCTGATCTCGACTTTCCATCGATATTAATAAGCCATTTATTTCAGTCAGGAGGAATCAAGTTTCAAATTATTATGTGGAAATTATCGCAACTCGCTCTTAAGACTTACATAAAAAGGGAACGTATGTAAATATGTAATATATGGTTAATATAAGAAAGAAGGTATTTTATTTTTGTACCAATTATTTATCCAAATTGATTTCTTCAGTTCAAGGAGAATTGTTAAATGCACCATGTACAAGTCCAATACAGAGTTTAATAATAACATACTTCAATAACATAATTGCACAAAAATGTAGCGTTATGACAGATACTCATAAGAAAATGGAGAAAACACTGAAGGCTGCAAATAATTTTCTGAAGTAAATCACTATTATTTGTTCACAATTAATGGTGATACAACTTACATAATAATCATTATTATATATTTTAGTGATGAGATCGAGACATTGAATGCATATAAATCTGAAATTTTTGACAGAAAAGAAAATATAAAAAAGCTAGTGCTTGATCTGCCAGCTAATCTATTAATCCAAAAGCGATTGATAGATGTCGAAGATTCTAACATCATAGACTGTTAGTATATAATAAATATTATTTTCTTAGTGATTTATTCATTAGCTGCGCTGTTTACAGAAAAAGCAGCTTTGTAGCCTGTAAAATTCTTTAATATGATTAATTTTGCTCTTAGTTTCTCACTGAATCTAAATATATAAACAAATCATATTAAAGTTCATATATCTTACAATATCAAATCATATGTCTTACAATAATAGATTACAACAATAAAATACAAAGCTGCTTTCTCTGCTGAATGCAGTCATTAATAATTCATAACATTTCTTCTCACGATGCAGTATGGAAAAGAGATATTTTCAAAAAAGTCCAATATATACATAGAAAAAATAAAGAATTGAACGAATTAGAGAAATCTTGCAATCATTTATGCAAACTTATCTTGAGAATAAACTCGAATTCTGGGATAATCGAAGCAAACAAATTTCCTGAAATTTGTTACGATAATTATTTATTATATACACAATGTGAGAAGGTAATTGAATAAAAATTTCATACGTACAATTTTTGCGGTTAATAATTTTTTTTTTAATTTAAGCATTTAATTCGCAATTTGTATGCGAATGGCTTCATTGTGTTTTCCACTTTGCTATCGCTGCTACACTTAGTATTTGTGAAAATATTACATCATGAAAACATCGACAATCTCTCTGATCTATCGCAGTGTCTGCTGTTCGTTCAGAATGCTTGCAAAAGAATGAAATCTTTGCAAACGTTATTCAACATACTGAACACTAGAATAGACAATATATGCAAAAATGAGCAACGTAGATCTCGAAAAATACATAATATTGATTTCGACACGAGCAATATATTAATAGCAAACCGCTATTTTTTACTGCAATCTCCGAAAATTAGTTTCAATTTTAATCAATATATGGATGATACTCTTTTCTATGAGAGATTGTGTTCATCTCCAATGGAAGGTATTGTTCGTTAAAATTACATCATTTTGAAATTAAGAGTGAACGTCACAAGAATTAAATTTCAGGCAAATATAAACATTTATTTAAAAAGTACAAACAAGAATATCGTCCATTGTGTGAGCTACCTGCAACTTTGTTGGATCTGAGCAAGTCTTGGAACAATATGAGCGGATGGTTGTCTCCTCGCGTACACTCAGTTAAGTGTGAGCAAATCTTGTTTAAAGGAAAGCCGCTTTCACCTTTGTATTCTCGATTGCTACATCACTCTAAATTAGACTTGAAGCGTTCTAGGAAAGGTTTGCTGCGACTTTTGATATGCCTAAAATCCTTATTATTTGGCGAAAACAATGACGATTCTGTATGTTTTCAGAAAACATATCACATAGTCCGAGTATAAACTACGAAGGATTGAATCTGACACCAAGAAAACGTCCTTTACAAACGGAGTATCCAACAAGTAAATTGAGAAATCTTTTTTCAAGTCCGTCATGATGCTTCTATTACACATATATATATATATATATATATATATATATATATATATATCCTTGAACACTAAGAATTGGTGGAATGTGCGTTTAACAAAAATTCATGATACTAAGTATTTTATTGAATAATCCTAACACTGGAAAAAGAAAAATTGATAATAATATAAATTTTTTTAAATTTTGGCATTATTAATTGCTCAAACTTACTGTTAACAGCATTGATTTATATTTAAGTATAAGACATATGTGATATATCACACTGTTTCATATATATTTATTTCATACTTCTATATCGATATTTAGCTAATTGCATGTTTTATAACAACGACGCAAAACGCAATATTAAAAATAGGCCAATATTATGCATTTATTAAGATATGTATATCTCATAGTTTCTATCTAACAATTTTCAATTACATAAACGATTTTGTAAATGTTCTTTGAATTTCCCTGCACTTTTCGAATTATATTTATTTTAATATTAAATAAAATATAAATGAGAGGAATTAAGATAATTTATCATTAGAAATTAAAAATGTAAAAAGCAACCTATTTTCTCTCCATTCTTTACACACAAAAAGAATACATAACTTTATAATAAATATTTTTTTAAACTCATTATTATGTGCATTATGATCACCGGTCAGTGACATGCGTTGCTTATTTATCGCTTAACTTATCATTATGTACATAATTTTATATCTTTCTATACTCTTTCTTATATACATTTAATTTTTCGCACATGTCGAACACGTGTTACTCTCCCCCACTCTCTTACTCAGTTTTGCTTTTGGAGTACATCTCTCAAAAACAGTTTAAAACAAATTTCGAAGTCATTAAAAATAATCTTGTGCAAGCACGATTTAGACACGATATATTATTCCATTATTATTACATAGAAAAAAAAAAGCGAAAATAAACACAAGGACGATTAGCTATCAGCATACAGACGAATCGCATAAGTAGTTATAACCTTCCCAAAGTTCCGAACGAGTCCCGAATCCAAAGTGCGAGTGTATTCTACCGCAGTTATTTAAATCCGATTGAGATCGAATCGATCATATGTCGCAGCGAATATGAATACAAAAGGCGATAACTATAGTAGATCCTGGTAGATTCCAGCGGATCCTATAAGAGAAAGAAGGAGAGAAAAGAAAATGCATATGCGTCACACAAACATGGCGGTAATCCTATCAGCTGATAGCATCCGCCGCTAGGATGACGGGCTGTATTTTGGTTAATCGGGTTAGATCGCAATAAGTCTCCCCTCTTCACCTATCTGTCATCGTCCTCGCCGTCGACAGCAAGCTGCGCCTTGGCTTGGCCTACCTACGCTACGTTACGTGTGTGAGAATACGTGTGATCCGGATGACGCATCGACGACGATGCTAACGTATTTCTCGCACGTTGGCACGTATACGTATAACCGTAGCAACCGGGAGAAACTGAGAACGGGCGCGTGTCGCTGACAGGTAGAAGGTAGTACGCGGTAATGTCGTAAGAGTAATAATCGTCTATCGGCTCGGAGAGAGAAACCCGACTCCGAGTCAACTCGGGAGGAATTAATCGGAGCGAGGTTCGCTTTGAGAGATCCTCGCAGAGCGGGATCGTCGTCACGAGAGTGAGCAGTCTGTGATGAGCGACTCCGAACAACGGCAACTACACGTGCCTTATCGAGAGTACCATAGTCAGAACAACAGCAGCCCAGCTACCACCGCTGCAGCTGCCACTGCCGCCGCCGCCGCCGCTGCTACCGCTCTGGTGGAGACCGATGCGCTGGTGGATCTGTCCATCGCACCCATCAACAGCAGCAGTAGCAGCCACCATCAGTGTCTGTCGTTGCACAACGATCAGCCGCCATCGCCGGCTGACTTGCTTCCTGACGTCGAATTTATTCCTAGTTTGAGCAACGACCAAACCTTAGCCATAGATTCCTCCGGGATCGACCGGGAGAGCCAGCCTCTCCTTGGTCGCTTGGAACTCGACGTTACGTTTAATAGGTTTCCAGGTTCGTTCAACTGCAACACATAGTGGTGTCCTATTGCCTTTCATAACTGTGCATACTTGTTGATGATTCATAATATCTAGTGACCTTCTAAGAATTGTCATAATTATCACATAAAATTACATTTGACATATATATATTTATAGATGATCCACAGTTCTCGGAACTGGTGTGGCAGGCTGAATGTGCAATAGATAATGGAGTTTATCCAGAAAGGATATACCAAGGTTCCAGTGGGAGTTATTTTGTCAAAAATCCAGCGGGGGTAAGCTTCAACTTCTAATCAGCTCAATATAAGAAAGTTAGATGATATTGTCGCTTCTGATTCAGTAAAGTATAGCGATATGTGATTCCATCATGATATATAAATAATTCATGAAATGTACTGTTTTGTTAGAAAATTATAGGTGTGTTCAAACCGAAAGATGAAGAACCTTATGGTAGGTTGAATCCAAAATGGACAAAATGGATGCACAAGCTCTGCTGTCCGTGCTGTTTCGGCAGGAGTTGCTTAATTCCAAATCAGGGGTACTTAAGCGAAGCAGGTGCCAGCCTGGTCGATCGAAAGCTGAGCCTCGGTATTGTACCAAACACTAGAGTGGTGAAACTCGTTAGCGAGGTTTTTAATTATCCTCGCCTGGATCGTCAGAAGGCGCGTATGAAACAAGCCATCATGGACCAGTTCCCTACAGTGGGGTCGCATTTTAATCGTATTGGTCTACCGCCAAAAGTTGGTTCCTTCCAAGTTTTTGTAGACGGTTACAAAGACGCCGATTATTGGCTGAGGCGATGGGAAAGCGAGTCCATGCTGGCGCACTTGAGTCGAGAATTCCAGCTTCAGTTTGAGCGTTTGGTCATCCTAGATTATATCATCAGAAATACAGACAGAGGTAAACATTAAAATTGCTTTTGTCTGTAGTAGCATTAATTATGTGAATTTCTTCACGATTGATATTTCGTAGGGAATGACAATTGGTTGATTAAATACGATACTAGCGTTAGCAAGAATGGAATTGAACAAGGTGAAGTGAAGATTGCAGCGATCGATAACGGCCTTGCTTTTCCCTTTAAACATCCTGATTCATGGAGAGCATATCCTTATCACTGGGCATGGTTAACTCAGGCGAAACAGCCGTTCAGTGAAGCTACAAGAGAGCTAGTCCTGCCGCAACTCTCGGATCAGAATTTCGTACAAGATCTTTGCGACGATTTGTATCAACTATTTAAAGTATGCTGCATATATTATTCGAAACAAGAACAAGCGTATATTGCATTCCGTTTGTGGTTTATGCAACAATAATTTCGCACGAGTATAATTGCTTGTTTATTTCTGCAGCAAGATAAGGGCTTCGACCGACATCACTTCGATAGGCAAATGAGTGTGATGCGCGGCCAAATTTTGAATCTACAACAAGCTCTGAAAGATGCCAAAAGCCCTGTACAATTGGTACAAATGCCGGCTGTAATTGTGGAAAAGTATATATTTTCGTACTTTATTGCTTCTATATTTTTGGATATATAGACCAGTCGCTAGAGATTTTAAAAAGAAAGAAATTATTTACAGGTACTTTATTGTTTTAATCAACAGTTTGAGATATAAAAAGACTAAATTTAAAAGTGCTACAACATTAAAGAGGGCACTTTGAAGTAATTAAGCAATAAAATTTTTTTTTGACTTTTCGATTAAAACTCGAAAACGAAAAGAGATATCGAAAAATGACACCAGAGCTTTTTTTGTTGCTGCTGAAATGTCCTACAAAATGAGTTTTTAACGAGCTTTGTACTATGAATAGAATCGGATACAGCGGTTTGAAGATGAGTGAAATTTCTTGAAAAAATGGCAAAAATAGGTTACTTTTATAAAATAGGGTACTTTTTCAGTTATTGTCTTCTATGTCGTTTTAAGTGCATCGGAGAATAAAAAATAACATAAAATAATTTAAAGTAGACATCGAAAAAAATGAGCTTAAATTGAACCCAATACCCACGATTAATATTTCCATAGATATCAAGCTCTAAAGATAAAGCGATCATTCTTAATATTACATTGCATCATTGATGTAAAAATTTATTTTTATTTTATTAATGTTAGATTTGTTAATTATTAATTTAATTTTAATAATTATTAATTATATATATGAAAAAAAAACACTTCAAACGATAATATACGAAATGGACGAATTTTGTCAAAAAAGTGCCCACTTTGAAGCTCGAATCTCTGAAAGTATTAATTAATAAAAAAATATAATTAACAAAAAAGCTCTCTTGTCATTTTTCGAAATCTATTTTCGTTTTCGAATTTTAATCGAAAAACCAAAAAAAAACTTTATTGCTTAATTACTACCAAATGCTCCCTCTCAATGTTGTAGCACTTTTAAATTTAATCTTTTTATATCTCAAACTGTTGATTAAAACAATAATATACCTGTAAATAATTTCTTCCTTTTTCGCCGTCATTTTCTCTGACGACTGGCTTAATATGGCAATGTTATAAAATATTGTGCCCTGTTTTGCTTTAGGGCCAAAGGAAATGGCACTCCTAGATTGTTTTCATTCTCTGACACGTTTACTCAGCGCTTCCAGAACAAGAGTCCATTCTTCTCCTGGTGTTGAAAATGAGAATTCATAACTTGAATCGAGTGCTCGTGCATAAGTGTCAGTGATATCAGTGTCATTGTCCTTTCTGCTGTGAAAAAATGTTATTACTTATTTTTCTAAGTTCATCCTACCTCTGTTAAGTTTTATTTCTGCAATGCGGCTGCAATTTGATCGGGAGGACACGGTCATTCTTTTTAGGCTGTCTTATATTTATAATCTTTTTCTCTATCTCAGTTTAATCGGGATATAAGATATTCGTACAACTATATTGTATACAGTAAATATATATTATATATATAATGTTAAAACACATTTTCTTTTCGCTTAATAGGCGAAGTGTAAAAAAGGGCGAATATGACATTTAGATATAATATATACTCCATGAACACGAAAAAGATACATATACAAGTTGTACGAAATGTCTCTCATGTCTTCCACACACACACACACACAACATCACACAACATCATACACACACACACACACATACACACACACACGCACGCACACGCACGCACGCACGCACATATTGTAGTCTGTGCCAATCGGTACTGCGAAAGGAATCTGCATAGATCAATACCTAAGAGAACAACTAATGTCACACTACAGCTTAAAAGTTGAAAGATAAAAATATCTTCGTATTTTAATATACGATATTTTCTTTTATCTATTTCCACACATTGAGAAGATGACATTAGTTATTTCAATCCACAAGGTGTTGATCACTAGACACTTAAAATGCTGTATAAACTTTTTGGTAATTAAACAACTGTGATGCTTGTGGTACGCATGTCACGTTACGTCACATATGTACTGACAACAGGAATTCCACGTAGTTATATATAACATTAAGTACAAATGAAATTGCTACTGGAATACGTAGATAAAATAGAATTTCTAGCGTAATTTTTATGAAATTGTATTTTTGCCTATTTTCTCTTTTGTAATACACGTGGTGTCGTGAGAGAAATAGAATCATGTGAAATTTTATGCAAGTTTTAATGATATCATAACCATGGTGTAAATATTGATTGACACCATGATCACAACGACATATCTTTACGACGAGGATAACACGAAGTTAGTTCTGAACCATGTGTCAGGCGTATATTAATCAGATTTTTAAAATGTAATGGAACTTCCGATTTCAACATATTATTTTGAATATTTTAATATTTATTACAACCGTTTATGCAGAATAATACTGATGCAATTGTGCATTGTACATATATACAATTACGATAAAAAAAGGGATTAAAGCAATATGGAGGTTGTTGAGCCTTGCTCAAAGAGGAAAGCCCCATGTACCAAAAGGATAACATGTCCATGCAAGACAAAAGTAATTATTCTCATCAATATTTTCAATCTCTTATAAATTTTTAATCAATTATTTTTAATGCTTTTAAAATAATAACAGTATTAAAAAAATTATTATTATGTCTGATGTATCGTATGCGATATACCGTATGTTGAACTTTCCATTATAATGATTTTGATAGATTGCAAATTAATGTAATATAATTTATCATCATAATTTATAATTATTAATGTCTGATTGTGTAATTTTAAGATATTATCACTTGTATATTATATGCTGGTATATAATATACAATATATAATTATATTATTAATTATATTATTAATTTATACAACTTGAACGTTTATGTTATTAACCACAGTACAAAAGATACGTGCAGCCTCCACGTGCAAAATCCTTTGCACCGGAGCACTTATACAAGGTACCGTCGACGCAATTTGAAGACAGAACGACATATCACTTATCTTATCTAAATGTGGATCATGCAGCGGCGCGTTGCGCTCGATTACAACCAATTCGGCCTATCCACAGCCTTAAGAAAAGTACTGACAAATTTTTCGATGAAACAACAAACAAATTATCTTACAAACCTGTATGGCAAACCGTTAAAGCAGAACCTATCATACCGAAACATAGGTAAGATAAAATATCTCTATTGCATTATTATTTATGCATTAATATTTATAACATTTTACAAAAAGAGGATTTATTTAGTATTAATAATTCTCTAACTGATTCATAACATCTTAAGATTATCTTAAGATATTCTTAAATATAATTGACTATAAATATCGACTACAGAATTGTATTAACATCTTAAGACATTTCTTAAAACAGTCTTAAAATAAAAATTATGAATAGATCAAAATTCTAAAATATTATATATAGATCAACCTAAAAAAATGATTTGAGGAATCCATCTTTTATTGCTTGATAAGTTTGAAGTAATATAATCATTAATATAATCGTTTTGCTAGACCGGTGTCAACTGCAGACACGATGGAAACTATGACGACAGTTCGTCACGATTACGGGGCAAAATATGTAGATAGGCCAGAAATGATTATACCCTGTGGAAATATTCGTACAAGTTTGGCTCCATTAGAAGATAAAACGATGGCAAGATTGTCTTACGTTTCTCCAGGGCCTATTGAACCTGTAATTAGTTTTAAACCAATATTAGAATACCGTCCATCAAGCCAGCCATTTCTTAAAGAGACAACACAAAAATTGAGCTATCAGCCGTTTGTCGTCGTTAAGAAAGAGTTCCATCCTTGGGCGCAGAAACCGATGTACAAGTATATATCGCATGTAAATTTGAGTGTTTCATTCTGACAATGATAAAATCAGAGAGAGAGAGAGAGAGAGAGAGAGAGAGAGAGAGAGAGAGAGAGAAACATATTGTACAATTATTTTTGTTACGATAAGATATATATATATATATATATATATATATATATATATATATATATATATATATATATATATATATATATATAAAATATAAATAAATCATTTTTATTTATAAATTATCTTTTATATTTTTTATA
>Ga0157363_1000375_pt1:22500-33827 | contig 33827 bp, 23 predicted proteins | sample AttsexASBM1_FD_111477 | JGI IMG/M metagenome (GOLD analysis project Ga0157363, IMG submission 111477) | Fungus gardens microbial communities from leaf cutter ant in Ribeirão Preto, State of São Paulo, Brazil - Atta sexdens ASBM1 | ecosystem: Host-associated > Fungi > Mycelium >... | reverse complement strand
TTACAATTAGTAAACTAGATTTATTGTCATAACCTAGATTTTCCACCAAAATGGAGCTATTTAAACCATGATCATAAGCAAGTGCATAAATATACTCCCGAAAAATAAGTGGGTATAGGAAGTAATGTTGGCGAGATCTATCTAGTTCTAAATCTACTTGAAATTCCTCCATTTTTTAAATTGGATTGGGGCCAAAAGGATCGAGGATTTCTTGGGTTATCAAATGATACATAGTGCGATACAGTCAAAACAGGGTATTCTAGTCTAATAAAAATGGAATTGATACCTAGAAAACAAGTAAGACTCATCAACGGACTCTCTCTACTCGCTTTTTCCGTCTAATTGTTTTATGTTCGTTTTAGGATAACAAGATAGTTATAAATCCTTTATTTTCTCAACCCAATCGCTCTTTTGATTTTGGAAAAAAAAAATCTCTTTATCAATATACTCTTTCTTCTACACATTTATCGCCACCCCATAATATAATGGAGAATAGCTAATAGTTAGGACTCATACCAAAAAAAAATAATCCATTCATGGGAAAAGCTTTTCCCGCATCAAGTACTAATATATTTTTAACGTATAATTAGATGGGGTAATCATTCAAATTCAAAACGAAAGCTCGTTGCTTTTTGTTTCCTATAATTGGAGCCGCCAAACTCTATCCATTTATTAAATCAACCCAACTGTGAATTTCTTTTGTTCAGAGCCAAGAATTCAAACAAGTATTGGGGCCCGATCCAATAACAATGAAATATTTTTCGAATTCTTCATTGATACGACATGCTGCTTTTTCCATTCATTCCTTTCTGGATCAGTCGTGGTCTTACAAACTCTACCGATGGTATGGACGAATCCATTGCTTCATAGAAATGTGTAAAAAATTGAGTCGCACTTAAAAGCCGAGTCCTTCTTGCTTGAAAGGAATAGCTTGCTTTGTGACTGAAAACTATTAAAAAGTCCAATTAGGCCTGAGCCCTTGTGGTAAATTACCCAGCCCACTTCCACCAGTTCTTACTTCCTAAGGAAGTGTAAGCCATACTTTCTTTCTTGGAAAGATAGCCCCGTTGTCAGCCACGCTCTGTCCGAGTGATATCCTCGAACTGTGACGTAAACCACATGATGCGCCAGTGGCGATGAACACATCCAGCCGAAGCAAATAGCAATCAGAACTCCGGTCATGGTCTGAGAGGAAATGGTCAAAATTGTTCCGGAGAGGGAGGGTACCCTTCGCTTAACTTAAGAAGTCCCCAATCGTTATTTTATTCAATGGATGGAAAGCTTTCATTATATGAAATTTCACTGCCAGTAGTCAGCTTTCAAGTGACCTGTAGGGCTCCTGCCACAAGGATGGGATGGCTGGCTAAGCTTGCCCCAGGACAGGAGTGGTTGAAGAGAGGTACAACCTCTGTTCCATTATTTTATTGGATTTCCCCTTCCCTTATCTATCATAGTCAGACTGGAGGCCGAGAGAAAAGGATAGCCAAAAAACACCCTTAGAATGAATAGGGGGGGTTCTTATCAGAAAGAGAAAAAGGAATACGAATTCGATCCGTAAATAGTAAACGAATCTAGCACTACAACTAGAAGAAAGAAAAACTAGAGTCGCCGGTAGGCTTTTAGCCCTTTACTAAAAAGGGCGGATGTTTTCGTTGGATTGGTTTTTGATACTGCTGTTGCCACTGAAAAATCGATCGAATGTCCCTTTATCCAGTGCTGTAGAGGAGACAGCTGATGGTGCTAAATCAGAAAGAACAATTGGTACCACCCAAAACCTAGAACCAGACAGTATCTTTTGCATAGATACCTCATCCTGGATAGCGAGGAAGCCTAGTATTGCCTGGAAAAGTTCTCCTAAAAAAAAATCCCAATTGTGGAATTCTGTTCAAGTGAATGGCCAGGACCGTTTTTAAAAATCAGAGTGGATTTCCATTCCATTTTCCAGAGTCGGAACAGTAAGAACGTTGAATGGAGAGCTCCTGGGGTGAAGCCTTGCCCAGTAGCATATAGATGTGGAAGCGACCCTTGGCTTCCTTTGTGGGGACCCTGGTCCGGAAGCAGTTTGGTGCAAAACAGTTTGTCCCTATGACACACGAGCTGAGTGAACTGGAATTGTCATACAAAGACGAAGGAGCCATAGCCTTAGTAAAGGAAATAGCGGAGGCTTGGAAGCAGGTACACCGGGTCACGCCCGGAAATTCTACAGATGCAACTACCGAAGGCTATCCTGTCTGGCATGCCAGACGAGGTAGTGGATTCCTTGCACCGAAGGTTTATGGCCCAAACTTGCCAATACCAATGACAGATGACGCAGAAGATATTCGAATGGGGATTGAGGCTCAGTATGAGTTGGCTACTGACCAGCTTCAGGCAGAAAACTCCACTTTGTCACTAGAAAACAAAAGACTAAAGGCCCCCAAAAAGCCTGAGGTCAATCAGTCCCTTCCTCACAGCTATTCTTTGATAGTGAATCAGAAGATGCCATTCAATGCAGCAGATTATCCTATTCCTATTGATTCACGTCCTGAACCACCAGGAGCTATTCTTTCAAGAGCTTATTCGAATTCTATAGCAGTCCTCACACCGGTGATTCAATCAGTTCTTAGTGAAAACATTTCTAGTCCGACAACCGCGGCAACTGAGATAAGACCAAGAGTTCCTACTGTCATGTCACATATTGCATCAAGCACATTCACCTAAAGAAAGAGGAAAGTAAGGACGGGCCTATGATCTTCTCTTCTTTTATGAGATGATAAAAAAAATCAAAGAAAGAAGATAGCAGAAAAGAAGCCGATCATACAGTCTTCTTTTCTCTTTCAGTCTTTTGAACCGCTATGGCTTCTGAGGAAAGCAGTCTGTATTATTTTTTTCAAGAAAAGTTTCTGTTGTTTCAAGCGATCTAGCTTTTCTCCACAGCCATACAAGCTTTCAATCTCAGCCTAAATGGTGTGTTTTCTCTTTTTAGGTAGAATCGATAGCTTGTGTCCCAAATGCTATAGCTTGATTGAACAGCCTTTCCGGTGAAATGACTTTCAGTTCCTGTAACCACTGTCAGTCTTCTTTCGTCTCTTGTTTAACTCATACATGAAGACGATTTGATAAGACGATTTTTCGTCTTTTTCTTCGGCTTTAAGCTGCATGAGCTTGAGATCCGTCGCGAGATAAGACTGAAGATCTAGGCTCCTTTCTGAAGTCCCGCCCCCTTAGCTGGTCTATAGCCTGAGGTCCTAGCCCTACCTTTCTGCCGTCTCCGTAAGAGCTCTGGTCTTAGGAAAAAGACGCCAAGCAAGAGCCCTTATTAGACTTATACAACCACTAGTATATGGCCCAAGGAGAATGAGCCTATCCACTCTCTATTCTTCCCTGCCTGACTTCGATGGAGAATGCAACTAGATTGAATTCCTTTCTTTCTATACTCAATAGAAGGGGGTGATGGAGGTTGGCCGAATTTCCATATTGATTTCCATATTTCCATAGTAAAGTAAAAAGAATCGACACTAAGTAACCTAATTCTAGAGCTAGGAGAGCGTTTTCTTTATAACCCCAGCTTGCCTAATAAAGAATTGACAGCTAGAAACTCTATAAACATTAAAGTCCCGGGGTTTGATATTGGAGCGAGACTGAGGGGCGCTCAAAACAGTCGAAGAAGGAGATAGATCAGTGCAGTGCTACTACGACCGTGAGACACAAGAAGGTTCGAAAGCTTTTTAGCCAAAGATAACATGGCAGGAACTTTAATGATGGATTTCCCTAGCACACCGAAACCCAGGAGAGGAACGGCGCTCTTTTCAAAAGGACGGAGAGGAGGGCGGGACAGAAAGAGACTGTCTTTACGTTACGTATAATATGAACCAACACGAAGATTTGTCTTTAGATATAGAAAATATAAAGGAGAAAAACAAAAGCTCATCTTACGAAATTTCTTCAACTCTATTTAACCTAACCGGTCCGAGCTTCAAATCTGCCCTAAAGAGGGGGAAGACTAAGTTCAAACTGTCAAAAAGGCTCCTTTACCCGTTAGTCTTCGACAAAAAAGAGATGGAATACCCGGAATAGGCCGACAAACAAGGAGGAAGCGTAGCAATAGCAATCAGAGTCCTAGTAGCAGTAGGATGAAGGGCTTGTTTTGTTGGATGCCCAGAGGGAGCTGCTAGATAATCCGCCGTCACTTTCTTTCCTGCTCTGATAGTTAGCGCGTAGTGGGAATAGCCCCTCATCGACACGGGAATAGAGCTTAAACTTCAAGCAAGTGGAAAAGGGTTGTGCTAAAGTAACTGAAACTTACATCTAAAAGCATAGTAGACGAATAGGACAAAAATCCCCTGCACATGAAAAGGGCTTAAGAGGAAAGAAAATAGGGGAGAAAAAACCCCTTTCTTTATGCTTTTCTAGAAAGACTTCTCTTGTTTTTTTTCTGCTGTTTAGAAACCCCGAGCAAGCTATCATCCAATCTTTTATTTTAACAACCTTCTAAAAGAAGGGGCAAAGATTAGCAGGCCTCAACAAGACCTGCTTTTTGGCATTAGGAATGGCGAAAATTCGCGTCTTTCCAGCCCCCTTCACCCTAATGAGAAATGAGAGGTTACCATTGCAAGGTCATCATAAATCATCTCGTCCGCTTAGCTAAAAAAAGAGTGTATATGACTCTTTCAACTTAAAGGGGAAGGCAAGTGGCATCCTAGGAAGGGGGCGCGTTAAGAACATCGGGTCGGGTAGCAACCTAGGCACTTCACTTTCAAGGGATGGCCAGCTATGGAACTTTATTTTGAACTGAGTGAAGCTAAGCTGGGACTTTCACTAGTGGCGGGTAAGCTGAGTCAAGTTAAATGGGATACGCTCTAGCTGGCTCTCCCCCTGCTTATGGTGGTTGTTTCGGGTAAACTGAAACCGCTACCCTCCCCCTTGTCTTTGCTATTTATGGCTCCCGAATGGGCTCGGATGCTTATCGTATGCGAGGTATGTCGGAAGAAAGCTTTCATTAAAAATGTGTGCGATGTTTCCAATTCTTCTTCCCGGCGTACGAGTGACCTGTACGAGCTCCTGATTCACCTTTTCTACGACTGGGAGTACTGAATCACCTGCTGGTTCTCTGCCAGCTATCTCGGATCTGCCTGCCCCTTGTCACTTATGATGCCTCCACCCCTTCTACTGTTGTTGGCTTTGATGCTGATGGCACAACACAAGCCTTCGATCAATAGAACGTAAAAAACCAAGAGAAAGAGCCTGCGCCCAAAAGCGATGATTCACTAAGATGAGCCCCTTTTTTTTTTGTAGAAGCCTGGCCATCCGCGCTTTTTTTGTTCTTTTCTTCTTTACTGAAAACTCTCTTAAAAAGGGAAAGATAGGCACTTTTTTTTCTTGTTCAATGAAAGGGCCCGCGAGAGAAGCAAAAGCATAGGGAGCACCTTAGCTAGTTCTAGAAGATGCGATGCAGTTCACAAACAAACTATTTGAAGATTTTCACAGCATTCCTTCCTTTTCCATCTCCTTAGCCACCATCCCGTTCAGTATCTATTCCTATTCCAGCCAGCTAGCATTCCTTTTGTTCCTACACTCTAATGATGGTTTCCCTCTATGACACATAAGCAAAAAAGCACCAGAGACCAGAGTCAAGCCTAAACTTCTCACATTTTGGGCTGTTTTTGACTATCTTTCACTTTCTTTGGTTCAGGTCTCATTCTTTTGCTTCCTACCTATGCTTATAACAATAACATATCCCCATGTCTCTCTTCCCTATAATGTAGGATGCTACTTCTACTCTAGCTGCTGCTGATTAAGCTCTTTTACAAGTACAAGGTCAACTCAAACTGCCGGCACATCTGCTTCTTGATCTAGATAATGTCTCTGTCCGCCTAACCTATGTCTATGCGGGATTAAGCCGGCCACTGGAAATGGGTCTGCTTCTGTGGTTGGTTGGATAAAGATCGATCTTTGCAAGCATACTACGAGTAAGAGAGTAGAACGAGCTCCCTGGCCCGGTTCCATTCCTTCCACTTCGTTAAGATTGGGGATCCTACTTTTTTCATGTTAATTAATTCACTTTCTCGTCAAAAAATCTGAATTGGGCAATGGAATGGGATGGTCGAGTTTTGAAAGATTGAATTGGAATCTTTAGCGCAAGAAAGCAGGACGGAAAACAAAAGCAGGAGTTTTCTGTACCCCAAAGGAACCTTTTCATTGCATTGAAAAATGTTGTCTTGATAAGGCTTCGGCTTCTCAGTCAAAAAGGCCAGACTCAAAAGCACAAGAAGAGACAAAACTCGCGCATCAAAATTGATCTCTTTCTGGGTCGAAAAAAGGAGGAGCTAGTAACTAGGTTTGAACCAATAGACTAGACTGGTTCAGCACTAGCCATGAGATTGACCAGATCCATAAACAATGGTTTTTTAAAAAATCATCATCAAGATGACATGAAACCGCTAGGTAGTCCTTGGAATAGGAAACTCAACGAGATGAACCCATTCCTTCTAAACCTTAAGGGACGAACTGGAGTTCACCGGCCAACCAACGTAACATTTTTGACTGAGATTGAAATTCCGATTCAAAAGATGTTTTGATTACTATGTTCTTCTACCCCGACACACGAACTAACATAACACCGGGGTCTTCTCCCGATTTCAACGCATCTCCTCATACATCCGAAGCTACCTAAACTCAGAAAAAGCTTGGTAAAAAAAAGAAACATTTCCTCCTCAAAGAGAATGTATTTTACTTAAAAATTGCTCATTCTTTAGGCGCCCAAGCCCATTGAGCGCCGGCTCTTGTGAAAGCGTACATCACATCCTTCCCCATCGAACTCAGGAAAGCTTTAGCTTCCCAATCTGACGTGGACACGTCTTTGAAGATGCCGAGCTTCTATAGCCACATGGCAATGAAAACCCCATCTTCTTCTTGTGTCACTACAAGACGCTTACAAGAAACTACATTCTCGTCTCCTTTGTGAAACTTGTAAGATAAAGGGGTGCTTGAAGAATTGGGGAACTCTGCACTGATGAACTATCTCAAATCAAAATCTTTGACCCAGCGATGGGCTGAACTAGGCCCAGCATGATGAAAGATATGGGCAAGATTTTTTTTTTACATACCTCTCCTATCCATCCCTATGTGGGCCTTGGGCCTTAATCTTAACTTAATAATGAGTCATGTCCTGCTAAGATGTAAGATGTCAGTCTTCCCGGGTGTAAGATTCAATAAATGACTGAATTGCTCCCTTTCCTGTGTGACCCGCCACAAATCCAGAAAAGGCAATGATGCATTTTTTTATCTTAGGCATCAATGACTGGATGATAGGGACTATTGGATTAGCCATCGCCAGACGAGCCGTAAGAATGCCTTCAAGAAGGGGTCTTTCCGGGTAGGCGGGGATCACCGATTTCTTCTTATATGCTATCATTTGATGAGGGATCCCTATTTAGTTGGGGATGGAAGCACCTCTCTTTTTTGAATTTTGCAAAAATCCCCCCGAGGAGAGATTGTGACTTAGTTGGGGATGGAGGTCCGCTAGCTTATAGCTTCTTGAATGAAGCCCCTTTTTTTGGCAACTTTTCTCTTTATCGAAACCCCTCCCCTTCTTTTCCGGATTATTTAGCCTGGCCCATAGTCATGGCAAACTATAAGGATTCCCTAATCTGCTTTCTGGATCTTCGTCTTTATCCGAAGAGTTTGTAAGATGTGCGGTGCGGGTTGAGGAGGCGGGATGTGGGAGATGGATATCAAAGGATCAGTCGAATTCGCAAAAAGGAGGGTAATTCGATCGATCCTCTGGTAAACCGAATAAAGTCCGGCAAAGAGGAGGGCGAAGTATGGGAATGAAGGCTAGGCCCGATCGGACGCCTTGATCACGACTTTTTAAGCGGGCCACCGAGGATTGATTTTCTGACTGCACTCATGGAAACCAATTTGTCTTGGCTTGGGAAAGGCAGCCGCTAGTTTTAGGAGTTTACCGCGGGGCTGGATTGAATCCGAAAAGAACTACAGATGACTTTTTCCTGTCCTACCAGGAAAGGTATGTAGGAAAGCTCCAAAAGAGAACCAGTCAAACCCAGTTGATTGATTGCTTTTCTACTTCTCTTTATTCATTGAGATTGGCTTGGTCTTCAAAAATACGGTGTATTCTCCTCTGCTTCCCAAGGGTATGATTCCCTTGTTCAGAAGTAGTGACGATTCTCTGTTAGGTCGGCTTTCTTCCCTCTTATCTTATAAGCGGTCGGTCGCTTATCTAAGTTGACGGTTGATTACAACTTGATTTATTTTATTAATAAATATAAATCAAACGGAACACCCACTTGATAATCAAAAGATGTTATGTACAACCAAGTCCTAACTTTGGCATATTCAAACCAAAGATTTGCTAACGCATCATTCAAAAAGTGGTTCCAGTCCAGAAATCCTTCGATGCCCGCCCTTAGTAGGATTTCCAGTAGTCAGTTTTTCAGTTTAAAGAAAGAGAAAGAGACCATTATAGAACGTGGCCTTACTAAAACAATTATTTAATGCTGCATTCGCTAAGTTTGAAAAGTCAACTAGGGCAAGAGTCGTCTTAAGGCAAGGCTAAAGTAAAGGCAAGCGAAAGAGATTGATTTCAAAGTACTTCATTAGGGTCTGAGAACTATCGTTAATAAAAGCCTAAGCCTAAAAAAAGCATTCATCTTTTGATGGCTATCACAGGGCCTTGAGCCATCAAAGATTGTATAGGAGAGCTGTAAGAATGACATCTTTGGGAGTCCCTTGAATGGATTCGGGGGCAAGACCCGTGCTGGCTTCGCTTTGAGACTTGGATCTTTCGCTGGTTGAATCCTCGCTGATCAAACTCTTCGAGGAGCCAAGTAAAGCACGCTTTGCAAGCCGCGAAGAGCCACTCGAGGTAGAAGCTGTGGCACCCAATTGTGGCTGAGAGAGAAAAAGCATGTCAGTCAGGAAATAATGAAGTTAAGAAAGGTGTGGTTAGATTAAGTGCCAAAGGTATTACCTGAGGGAAAGAACTGGATTTTAAAGTTCTTCCTTATAGCGATGAGCCTTAACGCCCATACCTGATCAAAGGGGGCCCAACCCAAAGTAACTTACTCAGCCTGGACTGGCTCGCTAGCAAGATGAAGATGCTCGTACTAGCTCCAAGAGCTCAAGCAACTCTATCAGTGGACGGTGCCCTACATCTCCCTGTCCTACTTATCCCGCTTCTCCTATTAGCAATAAAGTTGGTCTACGAAAGCAAGCGTAAGAGCGGATCTATCCTCAACGCAAGGGGAATTGCTTCCTTTTGAATCGGAATGAAGAAGGTGAATCCGGCGATCTCTCTATGGAACCTTTCTCACTTCTACTTAGGAAAAGAGGCCAGGTTCGGTACATGCCCTCCAAGTCTATTCGCTTGAAAGCCTGAGGAGCCTCAAAAGCCTTGACGAAAGAAGGCTTGTGGCTGAAGGTTCAAGGGACCTTACATTGCTGAAACTGGACGGACGACTGGACCTTAACCTTTGAAGACGAGAATTTCCCCCAGAATAGAGAGCCTCAAAAAAAAGTAAGCGCCTAGTTCTTCTTGGTAAGAAGGGGTGGTGATGAAGGACTCATATTCAATAGGAGAGACTGAGACCTCCTTCTTATCAACTGAGACCAGCTTATGAGCTTTGCTTTTTTAAATTCCATATATAAGTAAAATCTAGCTTTATGTTTTGAGGATCATCCGCCAAAGACTTTTCAAATGAGAAAAGTAGGCAAAAAAGACTATCTTTACTCACTTTTTCCCGCGGAATTTCAACAATCAACAATGATCGATTAGACCGGCCCACTTTCTTTGATCCACTAGAAAGGAAGACGACTGAGCGCTTGGATAGGCCACTAGCCAGAGTAGCAAGCAGCATTAGCAATGGATGTGGGTCATTTTAAATAAAGAAAAAGATCGACTCCAGTTCTTTCCGCTTTTGATGCTTAGCCGTCCAATCGTAAACTTTTCTTAATCGTCTTTCGGCTGAGCGAGAGTGGGACTCAGGGCTCTTTCTCGTCAAAGCTACTTTATTGATGATATATAATCCATCCAGCCTATAGGTATACTGCACACCAACCTACTCTCGATGAAAAAAAAAAGATCACACTTTGGTTGCAACCGATCTCTCACTGGAAGACGAGACCTGCTAGCCACAACTTCCTTCATACCAAAAGTCCTCAACCTCCGACACAGAGACTTCCACAGAGGTGCCTACCATCCACCTCTTCCTGGAACGGAGAGCAGATAGCTAACTATCGCTGCCTATTCCTCTTAGTGCTTCCCTTCGGTAAAGGACGAAGAGAAGAGAGAGATAAGTTCCCTTAGAACAATAAGATCTATTCACATGCCGATGCCAGCGTCGGTTTCTCCGTCCGAACTGGTTTGTTCATCCCTTTGATCGTCACAAAGAGCAATAAGAGGAATTCCTAACTTAGCGGTCAGAAGGGTAATTAAAAGACGAACAAATATAGTCAGCAAATCCGCTCTTTACAGCGGAACTCCCTTATTTCATTTCATTTCATTTAGTCCTTACCGGGCACAGGTCAGGTGAACAAGTACAGTCAAGGGAAAAAGACAAAAAAATCTTTTGGTTAGCAAAGAGCACCCCTATTATATTAAGGAAGCACACCAGCTAAGGTACGAGTGGAATAGACAGGAACGAGAATCTGAGAGTTTAACGAAGCGTTGCACTCCTTAGTCGACTTTAATCCTACCACGGAGTAACCCTTGATTTTGAGTGGCTAAACGCTCTACCTTCGTAAGGTATGTAATTCGCTCTTTCTGCTCATGGAAGTTCCTTGCATTCGCTCTCCTGAAATTAAAGGAAAGCTTTTTTTTTGTGTTTGGAGGTTTCGAAGCATCTGGTTTTTTTTTTTACGTTAGCCAATAAGTAAGTTCATTTCCACTTTCTTGACATCAAGTAAGAAGAAGAAGATCAGATCGAATCGATTACTACTATCTATCGACTTGCTTGCTAAGACTTCCCAATTAGTCTAGTATGTCTCAGTGCTAGCAAGCAAAGCTGTCTATGAATTACTTTTTTTAACATAATAGATATCTTTCCTCTAATTCCTCAGAGCAGTCGGTCTTTGATCCTTTTCGGGGGTGTTTACACGCGCGAGGCTTTGCTGCTGCTGGAGTACTTCTATAGGGTTCTTAGGCGAAGATTCCTATTCTATTTTTTCTATCATAGTGTGCCATTCCTTCTTTCTTTACCTAGCCCAGCTGTATCCGATCTATCTATGTAGTGGTCGGCCTTCTTCTTGGAATCCGGCTTGGGTCTCCTCGACTATGGTGAAAGACTGACCACGCTCAACATCAGAGCATATATCGAAGGATAGCATTCGCC
>Ga0157363_1000375_pt1:0-17500 | contig 33827 bp, 23 predicted proteins | sample AttsexASBM1_FD_111477 | JGI IMG/M metagenome (GOLD analysis project Ga0157363, IMG submission 111477) | Fungus gardens microbial communities from leaf cutter ant in Ribeirão Preto, State of São Paulo, Brazil - Atta sexdens ASBM1 | ecosystem: Host-associated > Fungi > Mycelium >... | reverse complement strand
TCAGGGTATATTGTTTGGAAAAAAAAAGAACGATGTATAGCAATCTATAAAAAAATCTTTTTAACCATCAGACTCGACTACCGAAATAGGGAACGCAAGCTATACTGCGACGCTGTTGTGGTCTTCCTCGTAAATAGAATCTTTATATCTAAGCCTGATCTAAGAAAAGAAAGGTTCCCGTATGGCTATCTCCTTCTCAGATGAGAGTGACAACTAAGGCCCTTAAGGAATTTATTCCACCTTACGTTTTTGTCAAAGCTGCTTTACACTGGAAAGGAAAAGCCCTTTCCTAGGAAATCCTTGTCCTGGCTTTGGGAGCTAAGTCGAAGACGAGCTGACGAGCATAATTAGGGTTGGAGTCTCGTGGAGTACCTTTCGGGACATTGGTTAACTTTCACCGAAGGCAATGAGTCAATCCGATCGATCTAGCCATGACCCTCAATGCAGGGAAAAAGTCCCGCCCTCTAGAGCTATAGAGCGAGGGCTACCGTTGAAGAGTAAAACTCAGCTTCTCTCCATCCTCTCTCTCACTTAAAGAAAGTTCAATAAGCAATTATGAGAATTTAATTCTAATGCTAAGGTGGACAAGACCTTACAACTACAAAAAAAAGGGGGCAAAATAGGAAGTTCTCAAAAAAGAGGAGATCTCCTGTATGATCCTGCCTTCGATCCCGATCTGCTGCCTTGGCACAACCGGCACAGGGTATTCATAGCTGCTGGTCTCGACCGGTCCACTAGAATGGTTGGAGCAACTGGAGCTCCTACTATCCCTAGAAGCTGATGTTGGTTGTTGGCTAGGCTCGACTTGAACCACCGGGCTTACCCATTTTTTTAGTAGATCATGCCTCCGTAGTTTTTGGTATTTAAGCCTTCCATTTATCTGCGACTTCTGGAACGGATGGGACTTTTCCCTCTCCAACTGGACTAGAATAAAGGAGGGTCGGCCTACAGATATCACTTTTAGGTCTCCTTCTTTCCAGCGGAGGGAGCAAGGCCATTCTGAGGCTCAACCCCTTAAAGAAAGTACTGCTACACGGAATAAGCCAATCTATCTACATGATTCTCACATCTTGATCTTTCTACATTCGTATCATTGGGTAAAGCTTTTTTTCTGCATTATTGCCAGTTGGTTCAGCGCCTCTCTTTCTAGGTGCTAATTCCTGTGATCTGACAGCGAAAGGGTTCTTCACTAGTGACTGATCCGCACATGGTACTAAAAATTAACTGCTTTTTTTTCTTCCTTCCTTACCGTGGATATTGACATTTAAAAGCCTGTCTGTCTCCGCTCTATCTTATCTGGAAAGTGTGAAATACACTCCCCTGTTGGTTAAAGCAGACTCCTATGCCTATTCTGATGCGGGGGGATCACCCACCTCTATCTGTTCAAGATTCCTGACCTGACTTAATGCCCTCCTTCCCAACCTTTCCTACAGCATCCATTTCGTCAAAGAAGGACGGAGCAGGCACACTTACTACTCTGATGGGGCCAGGACTGGGAAAAAGTAGCAGCTAAAGGAAAGCTAAAAGGTATTGGCGAAGAAGTAATGGAGGATCTGATATAGATTGAAAAGAGGGAAAGCTAAGCTAGCTAACGAAGGGGTTGGGATTCGCCTCGCCCTAGTACACCAACCAGGAAGAAACATTTAGTGCTTTTCACCTTTCCGCCAAACCAGAACGAGAGCCAATCGGGTCGATCAGAATTTCTTTCACAGCGCTATAACATTCTCAAGTTCTAGTCTGACTATCTCTATTCTAAGTAGCACCCGAGAAAGCACACGCTAAGCAGATCTTTACCAAAGCCATATCTTCATAAGCATCCAAAGCTACCTACTCATTGGTAGTGAAAAAGCAACAACATAGATATGTTTACGAAGCCAAGAGCTGCTCGCCACAAGACATTTGGTTGAGAAGTATTTGGTAAACCTAGAGATCTTATTCTGGTAGAGGGTAAATCTGTTCTTTCTGCTTCTGCGTATGCTTTTCTTTTAGCATTCGCCTATGCCTGTGAAAGGAAATGCTGCTTTGAGATACATATGGATATCTAGCAGGGCGAAAGAGCAGCAAAAGGATTTGATCTCCTTGCTTCTCGAGTGGAAACAATTTTTCAATTCTTTCTCGGTATACGAGCATGCAAGAGTCCGCCCTTTTTCTCTCAAGCGGGAGCAGCTGAAAGGCTGGCTAGCAAGCCAGCTAGAAGCTTAAGTGAATCTGTTTTGGCATCTTCTTTTTCTTTTACCGCTACTTATTTTGGTATTATTATACCCCGGACACCGGCCCGTACTTTTGATTTTCTACCTTGCTTGTGTTTTGACCGGCGCCGGGCCCATCTACTGAGGTCAGGGGCAAAGGTCGAGAGAAAGAAGAGCTTATTGAATGGAATTTCCAAGGAATATAAAACTGACAGCTTAGCCAGCCGCTTCAACGGGGCAGTCTGGTTGAACGTCCCATCCATAGGAATAAGACGTAAAACCTTCATGCACCAGCCCATAACTGGTGGAGGCTGGACGAAGCTAAGCTTGCTTTAGGGAGTTCGGAATCGCGAAGATTCGCTGTTTTCCAGCTCACTCTGTCTTGAAACCTAACCTTACCACAGGATACCGACTTAACACGGTATTATCAGCCCATTTCGAAGTAACGCGCTGGCTGCACTCCTTAAAGGAAAAAGTCTTCCAGTAAGGGCAGCTTCGGCCTTCATTTCCGTCGATGCAATCACGTCTGGGGCCCCTATAGTCAAGGGGGAATCGATTGAAAACGGATATCCACACCCACACCTTGACTATAGGCCCATCGGGTTCGCAATGATTATCTCCAGCGAAAAAGACTCGAGGGAAAAAGAAATAGGAGAACAGCGGGAGAGAAAAAATAACAACTCCAAAACAAAAAGAAGGAAGAAAGGCTTCCACTCTGCACAACTCTATAAGATCGTATTAGCCAACTCCATGGGGGGCCTTCTAACTAACGTAAGTGCAATAGGCTGAACCTATCCGCTGAACACTCAATAAACTCGATCAGGTATACCAGAGCAGAGAGCGCTACTGTATCGTCGGAGAGAGCACCAGAGGACGGGGATTCCTAAGGGCCGGGGTGTCGCGTAAACACCCGACAACACTGCACCAAAGCTCAGGAAGAAAGAAAAGGGCGGCCCATCCACTGAGGTAAGGGGCAAAGGTGAGTTCATTCTCTCTGTCCCGATTATCGCGTGAGCTGAGGGGGGAACTCGGCAGAAGATCGGTCTGCAAGAAAGGCCTACTTATCCACGGGTTCATTTTCTTAAGACGGCTGTGCAGGGCAATCGGGTGCAGTAAGTACCGCCTAGAAAGTAGTTTTTTTTAGCTCTTCTCTTCCTTTTCCCGATTGGTTCTGTGTCAGGCAGAGCTTTGCCAAGGCGTATTTTCCTACGTGTGATCGGGCCGAAGTGAAACAAGGGATCAAAGCGTCGAGGCGCGAAGTCTTTAAGATCGGATGCAATTCTGAAGCTGGTACATGCTGCACTGGTCCGTCTTTCTTGCAGGCCTGGCATCTCTTAGCATATTTTTTGAAATCTTACAAGTACCTGACGAGAGGCTGTTGCCAATCATCCTGCCCAGTCTCTTCTGGCTCCATTATGTAACAGTAAAAAGTTATCTGGAATGTTGTTGGAATCGTCCTTTGACCGATTGTTGTGGTAAATAAAAGAATGAAAAGTCTGACAAGGGGCGTAGCGCTTGCTTACTTGTTAGAGTAAGGCAAAAACCCATTTTCCAACTCTAACAAGTAAGCAAGCCTTTGAGAAATGGTATCGATAACATGTGTTTGATCTCTACCCCTCACATGACGTTTGCCTCGGTAACAGATAATGCCGAAGCTTGACCGCTGTGAAATACAGGCACAAACACATCTTCTCAGTTGGAGTGTCATTTTTTCTCTTGCCCCTTAATAAAATAAGGATAAGGCGACTTAGGTAAGAAATCGCTTGTTCCTTTCCTTCCTCATTCTTCTGTGCCAAGAATGATCCAATTGAATCTTCTGAAGCTGATATGTACAATCTCAAGGGCTCTCCATCCCTTGGTGGCATCAAAACAGGCCTGTTGGTCAGGTATTTCTTAATTTCATCGAACGCTTGCTAGTGCAGCACTTCCTCCCACACGAGCTCTTCTGAGTCTTTGAGTTTCGGGGTAAAGAGGGCCGTCTGAGGTTTCTTTCTCTAGTGCTCGCTCCGTACACTCCGTTCATTTGCTCGTCATCGCTCTCACGCCCACTACCAAGTCTTTTGCTACTATGTTGGTCTCTGAAGCGCCTTTAACAGCTCCTCTTGTGGTAAAAGGATCTTGTACAGGGTCCGGTCTATCTTCCTTCTTTCTTCGCCTTTCCGGTGACTACAGAAGGGAATGTTTCAAGAGTACCTGAGATCGAGCCCTAAGGTAAGGCTAGTAGCTCCAGTAATCTCAGAGGTGAAAGACTTGGTTCTCGGAAAGTCTAAACCCTTAGAAATTGACATGACAATCCAGAATTTGAGAAAAATTCCCAAGAATTGCATTTAAAAAAAGCAATAACCCCGCCCTGCCTTGGACAGCAGCTTGCAACAGCCGATTAGGAGTACTTGCTTGCCCACATGGACAGATTAAGCACCGTAGTACGCTCTTCTTTCTTTTTCCTGGATGATGTTGGGAACGGTTTCCGAGACTTGAGCTACTATTTCCTCTATCTATTTTTGCTCAAGAGCTATGTAAAAGGAATGGTTGACGAGACTCTCACTGGCGGGCCTACGATGGGAGACAGAGATATCGAAAGCGTGCAGTGATAAGGTATACTTTACTTAGTTGACTAAACCCCTGTTCGGATGCCTGAACAGCTTTTAACTAGAAAGAGAATGACCTATCGGGCTTGAAAGCAGAGCATTTCGTTGACCGATCAAAGCCTATTTTTTCATTTCAAGTTCTCACCTTTTTTTTTTTGGTTTAGAACCCAGCCGTATAATCGAAATAGGATCGATTGGCCTGAACCCTACTTCTGTTTCACTGCTCGGGTTATCCTGAAGCTGCTAACCTGTCCCCTTCGACTGAACGACGGAATTGTTTCACCGCGCTCTACTTCCTTACGGGGATGAGAAGGATGGCCAGTTCTGTCTTCTTCGGACCCTTCTTTTCGATAAGAGGAGGCTATTCTTGAAAAGAATAGGTATGTTCAACTAGTTATTTTCACTATTCAATAAGAATAAAGAATAGGGATTTTCAATGCTAGAAATGCCAGAACTCTCTTTCTGAATGTCTCGACTTTCTTTCTCAAACCACCGGCCTTCTTAAATAGTTCCAGGTGCGGAAATAGCTTCTGATTTGATTTCGCCTGAAACGAATCCCTCGCTTTGATAAGAAATATCTGAGTAAACAACCTTTGAGCTGAGGTAATATGAAATATTTAGGGTTAGCTTTTTTGCGTTCCTTGAGTATGTTTCTGCCCTAAACTAAGAAAGAGTATAGTGCTCGTTTTGATAAGAGTATTCCATACTATCTGCTGGAAAGTTTTCAACGTCCCCCTTATGCAACTACGGGAATTTCTTCTGGTTCGCTACTATCTGAGCCTACAGCTCACGACTGACCTTGAACTGGCCAAAAGCAAAAGCTTTCTATTTGAACGGAATTCCACAATTGCATTACCTTCGGCTGCACTTCCTTATCTGTATTCCTGGGCGGGCGTAGAAACCCCTGCTTGAACATGAGCTACGGACCCAGCTCCCTCCCCCCCTCCACCTATAGAAAGCTCATCTCAGCTTCCCCGCGATACCATTTTTATCCTGAAGTGAAGGTTTCAGGTTCTTTCCTCTTAGCCTACGGATTGCGCCCTTACATAATAGGGGAGATGTCATTGTTGAGATCAGAAGCGGGCTTGAACTGCTTTATTCGGTCTTCAGCTGGCCTACGATTGGAGGCTGCTGAAAGAGAAGAAAAGGAAAGGTGGTGCTAAAAAGGGACTGCTACCAATCTTAAACAAAGGGCTAGAAAGAAGACAGCAACCGCGTACCCGGGAAAAGTGACTTACTTGAATGGGGAGCTATCCTATAACACTAACAAGCGGAGACAGAGAAGGATAACCTCTTTGAAAAGGCCGGATTGAACTACGGAACGGAATTCAAGGGCTGGGCTTATAAGCCCCTTAGATAGCACTTACTCTATGAATATAAGAGATTTTCTTTCTAGTAGAGCTCATCACGACCATCATAACCTAACTCCAGGACTGCTACGGGCACTGATCCTTCTATTCAAAGTTTCGTTTCTCCTGTTGAATGTAGTTTCTCCGGAAGCTCGCTAAAGTGAAGGTTATTCAGCAGTGTAAGCAAGTCACTCTTAACCCTATAGTTAATTCAGATATGCTGCGCTAGGAGCTAATGAAACTCATGTAGCTCATCTAACTCAATACGCTACTGGTGCTTATTTTGTTCCCAATCTATGAAAGAAGAGTTGAATTCCCCGGAAGAACATGAAGAACATTCGCCGAACGGAGAATAAGCTGTAAATCTTAGTTCTCGAAAGCGAGTGAATCAGTCTTCCTTATAGCTCTTTCTTCCCTTTGGTTGTGTTTAACCGTCTTTCAAGAGGCAAAGAAAGGCATTAAAATAGCAAGTAATCCCTTGCTTCTTCCCCTGCTAACACAGGCTAATTATCTCGCTCGAGCTGAAACAATTGAATTAGCCGAGGGTTCTTTCACTGCGGAAGACCGAGAGTAAGAACTTCCCCTCTACCCTTGGTACAAAGCTTCTATTGCGAGAACCTTTCATCCGAATCGCTTTCACTCCCGGCTGATTCTACACGAGCAATTAAAGCTACCGACTCTAGAACAGCGAAAACAGAGCTAATACCGATTCCAAGACCTGGTGCGACTATCTCACAGCATATGTTCAAGCCCTAAATGGAATTCCCACAAGTACAAGTAGTAATAGGGTCTATGCAATTTAGCTCGACCCTTAGTCCGAGGAAGGGGGTGGCCAATCACTTCCTTTTTCTTCAGAAAGGCAGGCTGCTCTTGTACATTCTGGTATGCTTGTGCATTAGGAGGAATGCTCCCAGCCGAGTCTACCCCAACCCACTCTAATTCTCACTCATTACGCTCTAGTTATCCTTTCGGTAAACTACACTCTAGTACTATACTTTCTGCGTATTACACTCGTTCGGTAGCTATTCACACTCCTAAACAAACTCTAACTCAGGGAAGAAGAAGAACAAGTCTTTAAAAACTACATATGCGATAACCCGCTCAACTTCTACCTTCTCCAACTCTGCTCGTTCCCTAGCGGTCGCTACAGCCGAGGATAGCTAGAACTAATGAACTAGGTTAACTCATCAGAATAACCGCCCCTCCTAGCCCGATAGCGCTTTAGGAAAGTCTTATGAAAGATAGAGTCCACTTCTAGGTCTTTGATCTCACCCAATCCTGTATGCTACGCTAGTTTGAAGAGTCTCCATCCTTTTCTTTCTTTAAGAACTCAGAACTCTTCAATTCCTTTCCTATAAACTACTGTTCCAACTCACGAACTCAAGAAAGAAATAAGGGAGATCCTCCTTAGTTAGGTTTCCAGTCCCACTCCTCCCCCCAGGTACCGAATCCAGAAAGAAAGAACGAACATTAGCTCAGGAAGCGTACTTTCGTATACGGCTGCACGCACGGATCATACCATATTACACCCAGAGGGAACCCCCAACCTTATATATAGGGGCTTGGAAGGGAGTCGAATCTCCATTCCTTGAAAAATAAAAAAAGAAGGAAGTTGTCAGTGCCCTTTTTTCCACCTTTTTCGAATCGAATGATTCAGCGCTCTCAGAAAGCGGATCAAAGGCTTCCTATTCAACTCGGATTTTTCGACTTTAGATGCTTCGGATGCTTCCTCGGCCGTGCAGTACGTACTTCTGTTTGGAGAGTCTGTTCCTTACTTAGCTAGGACTTTGAGTGACTAGAGTAGCCCCCCCCTACTTAAGAATCCGAAGGCGCCTTTTTGTTTATGCACCTGAAACGGCTTCAGATTTGACTTATAGTTAAGTGGATCGACCCCGTTCAGTAGAATTACGAAGAAAGAAGAGAAGGCAGGGTCAAACCCTGCAAAAAGTGCTGAACCTTGCTTCAAGCGCTGGCTTTTTTGGGCCCCTCACCGCTTTGGGTAGAAATCCTTTTCCCGAAGTGGTTGCTACTCGACTGGTGCCTTCATAGGGAACCGCAGTAAAATGCCGCCTCTATGAGATCTCGGTGCTACTGCCCTGCCATAAGAGCATTGAGACTGTCACAGGTCAACAACAAGGGGTTCGATTTCCGACTCCATACCCTTTTGGCTAGCGTGCCTCCTTTGTGTGCTTTCGCCCTCTCAACATTTCCGCCCTCAGATCTAACGGAAGGTAAGCATCTAGTTTCCCTAAAAGTCAAAGCAGGGCCAGTCCATTTAAGCGCTAGATACTACCTAACGTTGGAGGACATAGGCTGAGCAGTGTCTTTCGGGGTTTATCTTAAATAAGTTAAGATTGGTTTCAACTAGCATATGGACACGGTTGAGCACCGAGTCCTTCGAAATGGACTGCCCTGTGTGTAGGAGAAAGATGTTGTCGACGCTTATTGCTCGTGACGACCCCGCCGCCCCTAGAATCAATAAGGGGAAACTAATAACCTCTGACATAAGTTCGCGGGCTGCTGAAGGAAACTAACCAAAGCAAGCGCCTTTCGAAGCGATCTGGTACGACAATTTATAGGGCTTCTCATAAATGTTCAGTCAGTCAGGAAAGCCGGGTGTGGCGATCCCATCAACGAAAAGAAATCAAGAAATTACATAGATAAGAATAGAAATCCTTCAGTACGCTAATCTTGACAGTTTCCATTTTCGATTGAGAAAGCGGCGGGCCCAGTGAGCTCTCCAATAGTGCACCGAAAGGGAGCCGGAGAGACGGTCAAGATCTATTTTGGAATCAGGAAGGTCCTACCATCCTATCTCGTATTGAAGAATTTCTTAATTGAGTATTTCCATCGAGCTGGGAATCCTTTGCATGATTGGAGATCGGATCTTCTGAATCTGGAGAAGATCGTCACGCTGGGGGGGCATGACAACATCTTTCTTTTGAGCTTTGTTTGCAACTTGGTAGTCCTACTCTGATTGAGCGATTCCGTCGCTAGCCCTCCTTGTAGGCTTGAAGGCCTTTCTACTTCTCTTTTTTGTCTCATCCAGATTTCCCTTCCGTAGAGCGATCTGACGAAACATCTGGAAACATAGATCCAAGATCATATACAAATGACCCCAATGATGTGATGACCGGAGGCTCTTTCCATGCCTGCCGCTCTGATGGATGTAAAGTTTTGAAAGACTTTTTTCAAGGTTCCTTTCTCGATTGAAGCTAGAAGAACCGGTGTAAACGAGAAGCTTTCGACGATAGCTCTTTCGCTTCTCCTGTTACTAGCTAGGCAAAGACTTTCTTTCCACTGTTAGAACGCCTCACTTAACTTAAAAGAGGAAGGAGGTTTCGCGACAAGAGTACAACTTATATCCTGCTTCCCGGCTGGCCTATCTTTTCTTTCTTTTTGCCATTGGAGCACACCTTTCGCTAGAAAGGGATCCGTTACGAGTACGAAATGCTTTTCACATACAAGTCGGATAGCGCGATAAGGCAGTTACACTCCTCTGCCTGGCATTCCAGTTCAAATACTAGTGAGGTAGACAACCTCATGTCATGCGTGAAAATAGTAAGGACCTTGCCTACGGGCTCATTGGGACACTCAAGTACGAAGGAATTCTCCACTTAATTAAGGAAGGTTTCAGAGCTTATTAGAAGAAAGGCCTGTCCGTCTATCCCTCCCAACACCTTCACTTAATTGTGTTAAGGTGTGGTATCAAGTATAGGTACCTTGTAATCAAGACCTTTATCTGCTAACCAATCATAGACTTTCCATAGTAAACCGAATCTAACTAACGTAGGGTCAGTAGACTCAGTGTTCCATTTCCGGTTTACGACTGGTGCTTCAAAGAAGTCTTGGAGGGACACATCTGGGGACCACGCACTAAGGTGATACCACCTCAAGTAAGTGAGCCGCTGTTTCACCCAGGCCCTTAGAGCAGTATACTCCATCATATCTCTCACATTCTCCCCTAGATCTCTTGATTGCTGTCTGGCTTTGTTGGTTGCTTTCTTCTAGCTGGAAAGAGTGCTGGAAGAGCCCTCCCCGTCTGAAGAGAATAGATCCCTACTCTCGCTTAATTGGCCTTTTGTGCCAGTTATGATCTCTCTTCGTCTTTGACTTCGTCCGTCCTATTCATATATCAAGATCAGGGGATCAATAATCCAGTACTAATGTTCAATCCTTGTCTCTTTCCGTGTGTGCCAGCTTTCTTGAAGGGCTAAGGGAGATCCTTCGAATCAACCTTCCTTCTGTTTTTCATTGTCTTTTTCTCTGCTTCTTGCCATTCTGCTTCTCTGCCTCTGGTTGAGTGGCATGGCATTCTTCTCCTGGAATGGAACAAAAGAAAGGCTTTCCCTCCCCCTATCTTCCAAGATGATGGCCGGGCTCTTCTCGCTCCTCACTGAGCGAATGTGCGACCTCTCAATCTCCTTTGATCCCTGACCTAAACTCTTTTGTAGGCTACTTTTCTACCATTAAATGCTATAAGTTTGGTTTTTTAGCTTGCGTTTATCCCACTCGACCCTTCAAAGAAAGATGGATGGGGAAATGGCATAGTAGGTGAGACCCCATACCTGAGAGAATTTTTGACCTAATCCCGTTTGTCCTTGGCCGGCCCGGGGGTTACCCGCGATTGGTAATGGCATAACCAGAAGAGGAGTAGGGGAGACAAGGTTACGCGCTGGGTAGCGCAGCGCATCTGTTTCGGGTACAGAGGCGACGAGGGGTGCTAACCCGGCCACCCAACCCAGCAGGTCAGGGGCGGGCCGGCCATAGGTTCGAATCCTGCCACCTTTCTTGTGGATCATCCTTTGCGGATGATGGGAATAACCAAAAATTTGGAAATGAGCACGAAATGTCAATGTCAATATATGAATTGTTTCATTATTCGTTATTTCCGGGTCTTTTCGTTGCATTCACTTACAACAAGAAACAACCACCAGCGTTTGGTGCAGCACCTGCATTTTGGTGCATTCTTCTTTCTTTCCTTGGTCTTTCGTTCCGTCATATTCCTAATAACTTATCCAATTACAACGTATTAACCGCTAATGCACCTTTTTTTTATCAAATCTCAGGGACATGGTCTAATCATGAGGGTAGTATTTTATCATGGTGTCGGATCCCAAGTTTTTATGGATTCCTTCTTTGTTACCGGGGTCGACCCCAAAGCCATAATGTCTCAAAACGAGGAGGCCATAGAGAAACTTTTTTTTTTTCCTTTGTCTCGAACTTCGTGAAGAACTCCATTCTATCTCTCCCTCGTTACGAACAAAAAAGTGGGGCTGCGCCCCAGTTGTACACTCCCTTCGTTCTACGAACCCTTGTTGATTCTGAACTTCGTTCGCGAAGGAACCGGACTTTTGACGGGCCAGCCCTTTTTTATGCGCCGCTTTACCCTGAAAGGAAACTGGAGCAAAGCTCTCCTCTGGGTGCTAGGCGCTCCCGTGGTTCGCGAGAAGGAAAAAGGACTCATCCTTTGTTGCATCTGGCACGAGATGATCAAGAGAGAGCTTCGTCTATCGATGAACAGCGGATTGACGGAGCTCTTGGCATTGCTTTGTTTTTCTCTCCTTTCCTATCAGCGAGTTCCGATCCTTTTGTTCGAAATTTCTTCGTTCGTACCGAACCGCTTGCAGAATCAAATCCTGTTCCACAAGATCCTATATCAGCTATACATCCTCCTTGCATTTATGCCGGGGACGTCGCCAGTGCTATGGGCTTTGGATTATGTAGATCAAAAATGATGAATGGGATTGTGGCACTCCACTCGCCGCCAATGCGGAAGGATGCCGCCGAAAAGAATGGAACGCTGCTTCGCTCTGCTGGATGCGTCGGATCCCGTATAACAAGCGAGCTTTTTACCCTAAAATTCAAACATGTGGGCGCAAAATGCTATCCTGCTCTATTGTTGCGTAGCAATAGAAGCCAGCTCATGCTGCTTCGGCGGCGCTTTTTCGCCTTCTCTTCGCTCTGGACAGGAGCGCTAGTGGACACGGGGAGGGAGCAGGCGAAGCGTGTCGTTCGTAATGAACAGAAAGATACCACTACTTCGCCTCTTTGGTGGAGCGCCGGCGCGAACACAGTGGTCTCTGACCAGGACCAGGAACCAATTCGAATTTGGATCTTGACATGTCGGTGGTTTTTAACCGTAGGCATCTTGCCAGGAAGTTGGTGGGCTTATCATGAATTAGGTCGGGGTGGCTGGTGGTTTCGGGATCCCGTAGAAAATGCTTCTTTTATGCCTTGGGTATTAGCCACAGCTTGTATTCATTCCGTAATTCTACCCCTTCTTCATTCTTGGATCTCGTTTCTTAATATTGTGACTCTTCCATGCTGTGTCTCAGGAACCTTTTCAATACGGTCCGGATTGCTAGCTTCCGTTCATAGTTTTGCTACAGATGATACACGAGGAATCTTTTTATGGCGGTTCTTCCTTCTAATGACCGGCATATCTATGATTCTTTTCTCCCAGATAAAGCAGCAGGCATCGGTCCGTATAACTTATAAAAAAGATATGGTTGTGGCGCGAAGTACTCTTGTGCACCTCCGTCACTTGGCTCGCGCGCAACCCCGCCCCGTTATGTTATGGAAGAATTGAACTTATTTCCGGGCTGGTTATTCAGAGCCAGCAATTGGCTGCCGGATTTCGTCCCGCAACTAGAAGAAGATCGCTTCGGGGGTCACTGTGGCGTGGCTGAATGTAGAGCAGTCCGCCCCTACAGCGTTTGATCAGTAGATTATTTAGAACTTCGGAAGATGGTCAAGGTAGCTTGCTTCCAAGCCACTGCACTAGATGCGCATGTAGTCGTAGTAGTCGGCTCAGAATGCCGAAAGTTCTATACTAAAATACTAGTTCGGATGAATGGGGGATTACGTCGCTCTTTGATCTGCAGAATAAGGCCTACGAGCTCTCTGTTTTAGTTTTATGGCAGAGATCTCTCCACACCAAGGAACCAAATCACAATGGATCGAAGCCCTCAGGAAATCCAATCCAGCCTTTTCAACTAGCGGGAATCGAACTGTCATTGAAAGCAGACGCCATCAGATCCAGCTCGAATGGAAGCTTTGGGCGGGCTAAGCAGCTAGGAGGTTTGCGGTAAACACGGTTCAGAATCCGATCCGATGAGTATTCGGGATTCGGTTGGTGTGAAGGATAAGTATCCTAGATCTAATGATGAAGGGCTTTGATTTGACTATTCCGGGGGTCTTTTCTTTTTCTCTTCTTACTTTCAAGAGATAACCAAATACCAAAAAAAGCTGCCAATACGGTCAAAATACCATAAGACTTTATGTTACTCTTTTTTCTATCTAAAAATCCAGATATACCCCTATCCATTAAGGACATTTCATCTCTCGTGCCATCTCCGCGTAGCAAAGTTCCTATGTTCAGTTCTGAGAGAAGGCGTCGATGTCAAGTTTATATTTCTATTTTATTTATGGTTCTTGGATTCAATACTGGATCCTGGGGACATAGGAATGGTTGTTGCTAGTGCCCCTTGGCTTGGTTATTTAGATCAGTCCATCATAGAAAGGGTTGTTTTCAACCATAGTTGAAAGGGCCATCTCGATTTAATGCTGATGCTGGGCCCAATTTCTTTCGATGATTGATAACCTGAGGCGGAATCAAAAAAACCATATCCCGTGATCTAATGTTGATCTTTTTTTCTACCGATTACCACCCATAGAGGAGTATTCAAGTCCCTACGGGAGGTATGGTGAATGACATCATTCGGAAACAGATGCGCCTAAGGCAGGACCACCTTTCCTTCTCGCTAGCTTGTCAAAGTTGGAGCTGCGGGCATTCTTTCTGTCCCCGAAGGCGAAGCAGGAGGAAGCAACCCGATAACCCAACCGGGTATGCGAGCACTTCCACAAGTTCGAGCACACGTGGCTACTGCCTCCTACAAATCGGGAAGACTAAGACTACCTACTACTTTGTTGTATTGAAGATATCCAGCCCATATGGGCTTTAGCCTACTCTTCGGAATGGTCGCACTGGTCGGGATGGGCAGAATAAGTACTATAACTTGGCGAAGAGAGATCCGCTACTTGTGGGTGGAAGGACCTAGTGACCTCCGCAACGAAAGTATGTTCTTGATATGTTGAATTGAAAGATACAGGTTTTCTTGGTTGGTAAGTCCATTGCGACACCTCTTGAGCTTAATCACAAGCTTAGTGAGGATAAACTTCTTCTTCATTGTTTGACCCAAAAAGCAGTATCGGATACTTGTGAGGCGTCTATCTCATATCTCATCATCACACGACCAGATATCACTCATGCTGTGAGCGTTGTCAGTCAGTTTATGCAAAGCCTCCGGTTCCAGCTCTATCTTTTGGTCCCCTTTACTTCAGAGGGCCTTCTCGTTGTTCGAATTCTATGTTATATCTAAAGTCAAATGATCTCTTTCTTTCTTGCTGATGAATTGAGTTTGGGTCCCAGTTTCCTGACAGAAGTAACAATCCGCTCCAAGCAAGCCCCTATCACGTAAGGCATTCAGTTCAGCGCTACTCCCATCTGAGAGTTCCAGCATTCAGCCAGTTTTATTCCAGAGCTATCACCGGCGGGCGAGACAGATATTGAATTAACATAGGAATAGCTGCTACCTTGTCTGAAACCTACTATTCAGGGCCCCAGTATCGATCAGGGAAAGAGGCTGAATTTCTTCATTTGTAGTCTAGGGCTTTGCTGTTGATGCGAAAGAATCGGTCTTGCCCGGTGCAGATGAAGAAGCCCTGTTCTCTTTCTGGACTAAGAAGAGTAGCTTTCTGTATGTTTTCCTTGGTTGCCTTAACCCGAGAGTGAGTGCAAAAAAGCGGAGTAAGGTTTAGACTTATCCCAAGTATCTAATGTTTTAGGGCTGGTGTGGCTGCTCTTTGTGTTTTAGTAAAGGCAATAGGAATAGGAATTGGCGTAACCGGTCTTGAAGGCAGGGCTTATTCTACTTATTTTTATTGAAAGGTTGGAATGCCTAGTTTCGTACCCAAGCCCAAGCACGGGATTCGACTTGCCCTCTTATTCTTAGATGGCGAGAATCCGATCTTAGTCTTTTCACGAATCCGCTCTATGAAGGTAGCAGGCGCAAGGCGATAAAAAAGAAAGTCAAGACTCGGTGGTCACTTCGCGATCTAATTCTTCTTCTTCTTTGTCTCCATCTTTGGAAGTCCTCTAAGTGGGTGATCATGCGTCTTTCCCTTGAAGTTGGTGTAATAGCATAGCTGAATGCTCTCCGTTCGCATTCCTTCTATCAGGCCAAGCCTAACAAGCCTTGGAAGTCGGCTAAGGCGCAATGCTCCCTATTCCGTGCTAGCTTTTGGGTCTGCTAGCATTCCAAGCTTCGATGCTTTCGATTCTTCTTTCCTAGGCTATTTCGTACGTGTAAGCTTTCGAAGTCGTATATCGAATGAGTGGATATCCGGATGTGGGACCATTCCCGATCGTCTTATTGGTATTGTGGTAAGAAAGCCTTCGATTGATTTGGTCTCTATCTTTCGATCTTTGTCTTGCTTGTAGCGAGGCGAGGATAAGAGTTGTAGAAGCATTGGCTTTTGCTTCTTTATTCTTTACCGCGTTGGGCCGAGATCAAAACGACTTAAAAAAGGAAACCACCAAAGCTGACTGAACCAAACCAACCTCAACTGATTGAACTCAAGCAATCGCAGCTACTTTCTCTTCCACAGCCTTCCCACGGACTTACTAAACCACCAACAACGGCAACAGAAAGAGCTTTTGCCGAGAAGAAAGAAGAAAGAATAGGCAGCTGTTAGAGTAGCGGTCGATCGGAATAGGACTAGCTTTCTTTACAGAACAGATTCAAGTGCCATCCTCCAGGATTTAGCTGTTGAAGGAATAGGAACAGCTCTTGTTCACGACTCTGCTGCCATTGAATCTGTTGAGTTTGCTCCTATCGTAGATAAGAGAAAGGCAGCTTAAAGGAAAGCAGTTGTATAGGGTATTTCCGGCTTTCTGTACTAAATTTGCGTATTACCTGTTGCCTTCCTTTATTAGGTTGGGGCGACAGTTCTGGATATTGCCATTGTAGGAGTAGGCATAGGTCCATCATAGAATGTGCTTCCTTCCTTTGACTTTATCTTTCGAAAGGGGTTCAACGGGCTGTCTCATTATCAAGTAGCATGAGAAGGAGTCTCTCACAAGCCAGTCTATTAGTTCCCCGTGAGAAAACCTTGAAAGAAGTGCTTTTTTATGTGTGTCTGGAAGGGAAAAAGCAGAAGTATTTGCAGTTACTTTAGATCTTGGTCCAGGCCAGTTTCCTGATAGCCCCTTTCATTTCTAATTCCTTGGATAGCGATCCAAAAATGAAATTCGATGCTTCCTGCTTTCAGGAAAGTGAGGCATATTTCTATGTGAAAGTAATCCCATCGGTGTCCGCTCTGATCTTCCCTTCTATAGATTCTCCTCCAGAACTCGGAGGTTCTTATCTCAGGTCTCGGACGTACTTTCCATTGGAGAGAAAGCGAGTTAGCAAGTTAAAGAATTTCAAATAAATTGAATGTAATCCAAGTTTTTCATTCTCATTGCCGGGTTTCGTCGATATCCTTCTTGGAGCTATTATTCGCCAAGACAAGCCGGAATTTCTTTCTTAAGAGAGAATAATTCTATACTCTAGGACCTTACCATAGAAGATAAGGTGACACCTCATGCTTGTAGCTTCTCTTCTCCGATAGTCTTGTAAGATACACGCAGTCTATTAAACTACATGTACCTTTCCCGGAGTATGTCCACATATGGACACACACAAGGACAAGGAATCGTTACGTAAGATCCCACATCGGAAACCCACACAGTGAAGGTATGATGGCAACCAGGACCAATAATACCTCCAGTGTGAGTAAGACCCAACTTTTGGACCAAGTCATAACAACGCCATAGAAGACCAATCAATCTTAGCTGTGCTGAATTCCGCTCCATCCCTTAACCGTTAACTGACTGAAGAAAAACCTCTAACTTTGACTAATAAGCGATTTTAGGTTTATAAGAGAGACTTTTGGCTTAAGGCATGGGAGTAGGGGTTGAACTCCGATTAGGAGTTTTAGCTCGGGAAGAGAGAGAACTACTATTGAAAGAAGGCGAATCGCTACTCCTCACTCCTCATGAATAGAATCTTCTACTGAAAGAGAATCCACAGCAATCGATGAACTGAGCCTAAGCCCACCTGCTGCTACTGATGAAAGTCCTCCCACTGAAAGAAATTGAATAAGCAAGCAAAGAACCCAACCAATCTCCTTGACCCGGCAAAGACAGAAAGGAACTCAAGCAAAGAGACCATAGAATGGTACTGTGAAAGCCTAGGGCTAATAGCAAGACAGGGAGATTCGTAGAGAGATGTGCTATACTCTGGATATTTCCTCACCATCATATTGT